>ENA-OQAS01000700-OQAS01000700.1-human-gut-metagenome-genome-assembly--contig:-NODE-700-length-17283-cov-2.271858_pt1 | contig 17283 bp, 25 predicted proteins | sample MGYA00242733_ERZ504523 | MGnify/ENA primary metagenome ERZ504523 (study PRJEB26092, sample SAMD00036239) | human gut metagenome | host: Homo sapiens | study: EMG produced TPA metagenomics assembly of... | reverse complement strand
AAAGGACGGTAAAACTTTGTCGTCGAATTCCCAATACGCATCTTGCGCTCCTGTCTCAACTATTCTCCACGACAATCTTGGAAGAACCATAGATTATTTGCGCATTTCACTTACCGATCGCTGCAATCTTCGCTGCGTGTATTGCATGCCAGAAAATGGCGTGCCTTCACTTGACCACCACGACATTCTATCCTTGGAAGAAATTGAACGTATCGTACGCATTGCTGCTAAAAGAGGGATCAAGCATGTACGACTCACCGGTGGAGAGCCGCTTGTCAGAAAAGGCATCAGTGATCTGATTAGAAAGCTGAAGCAAATCCCTGAAATTGAAAGTATCGCTCTTACCACCAATGGTATTTTGCTTCCTACAATGGCAAGCGAATTAAAAGAGGCAGGACTGGATCGCGTTAACATCTCACTCGATTCTCTTGATCCTGCACAATATCACGCTATTACGCGCCGTGGAAACCTCGATGAGGTTTTAACAGGCATAGAGGTCGCGCTTGAATACTTCAATCCAGTCAAAATCAACGTTGTTGTTGTGCGTCATCTACAACAGGATCTGCTTACCTTTGCTCAGCTAACACGCGAAAAACCTCTCCATGTGCGCTTTATCGAATACATGCCTATCGGAAACACGCAAGACTACCTACCTCCAGCCCTCTACCCTTACCCCTGTTCGCAAAACACCACTTCTGAGTCAGATAACCTCCCGTGGACCGAAGATGATGTTGTACCCACTTCGGAAATACTGCAGAACTTACGCGAGCGGATCAAAGAAAAAGGTTGGGGCGATATTATCCCTCTCAACTCTTCGGATGATGGAAAATCTCCCTATGGATGGGGACCCGCCTCATATATGAAAATTGAAGGAGCTCAAGGAACTATCGGTTTTATTTCGGCAATGTCAAATCACTTTTGCGCCAGCTGTAATCGCATTCGACTAACCGCTGATGGAAAACTGCGTCCTTGCCTTTTTAGCGATACTGAGCTTGATCTTAAATCGGCACTCCGAAAGGGAGAAACCGAAGACGTCGAGCCCTTCTTAATGAAGCGCTACGCATCAAACCAGAAAGCCATCATAATCAAAAAGGAACCAGACGCGCCATGAGTAAAATTGGAGGATAGGCATCCTGCTGATTTCCCCGAACCTGCTATCATTCAAACAACTTGGCATAGCTCCAAAATAACTAATCCGAAAAACGCACTGACTGCTTATTCTCTTGTTCTAAGGATTCCAAATGACCGCTCATTTAACTCACATCAATTCAAACGGAGAAGCACACATGGTTGATGTTTCCCCAAAAAAAGAAACAAAACGTATTGCACAAGCAGAAGGCTTCATTTCTATGAAACCTGAAACACTTGCTTTAATCGAATCAGGCGAGACAAAGAAAGGTGACGTGCTTGCCTGCGCTCGAATAGCAGGTATCATGGCTGCCAAAAAAACTAGCGACTTGATTCCCCTGTGTCATCCCCTTATGCTCACCAATGTAGAAGTAACCTGCCAACCTCATCATCCCACCTCACCAGATGATGCCTGCGGAATCCGCGTTGAAGCAACTTGTGCTCTTGTGGGTAAAACAGGTGTCGAGATGGAAGCACTTACGGCAGCAAGCGTTGCCTGTCTCACGGTATACGATATGTGCAAAGCCGTTGATCGCGGCATGGAAATACGAGAGGTTCATCTGCTTCATAAAGAGGGCGGAAAATCTGGTACATGGGACAGAAAAAGCGAAAACGTTTAATGTCCGCACCCTGCCATCATCGAAACCGCATGAGGTAAAACGTCCACAACCCCATCCCAATTCTCACAGGCCGCCTTTTTGCTTCCAGGCAAATTGAGAACTAAGGTAGTTCCCCGCTGCATACATAATGCCCTTGAGAGCATTGCGCGCGGGGTTATGGTCAAGCTATAAGCGCGCATGCCTTCAGCAATACCAGGAACTTCACGATCGCAAACATCGCGCGTTGCTTCTGGTGTCACATCGCGCAAAGACAGACCCGTTCCTCCACAGGTAAGCACCACATCAACCTCAGGAATGTCCGCTGCACGTATAAGAGCGGCAGATATCTCGGCACGATCATCGCGTACTAATTCATAAGAAAGGCACTTCCATCCTTTTCAGCAATACGCTGCTTAAGGGCAGCTCCAGCGCTATCCTGCGCTTCATCTCGAGTATCAGAGCAGGTGATAAGAGCAAATCCTAATGAGGGCTCTGGTGATTCGCCACGGGTGCAAAATGCTACGCTATCCATTTAAATTACAACTCCCTCATCCACATCGAGCAAAAGGCATTCCACTAACGTTCCAGCTTCAACTTCTTGGAGGCTGGAACCTTCGGGCAAAATAGCCAAACAATTTCCGCTTTGGAAAGGGCTAAATAAACCAGAGCTTTGACTTTTCGCGGGACGAACTTGCAAACTTCCATCATCCAAGCGTTCCAACGTTGAACGCAAATAAATTCTTCGAGAATCTTTCTTTTTCATATCGCGCGACAAACGTGCCCAAACACGCGGGCGATCAAAGGTCGCATATCCCTGCATTTTCCGCAAGGCAGGACGCACTAATATCTCAAACCCGCAATAAGCCGCCGCAGGATTACCCGACAAGCCAAATACCGGAGTATTCTTCACTAAGCCAAAGGTTTGCGCTTTGCCAGGACGCATGTTTACGAAGTCTATAAACAGCTCTCCCTGTTCTTTTACCACCTGTTGGATGTAGTCAAAATCTCCATTGGAAGCTCCCCCGCTGGTAACCACAAAATCGCTTTCTTCGACCGCCTCAAGAACAGCTGCCGCAAGCATATCTTTGTCGTCGGGCACAATTGAATGCAGATGCGGAATTCCTCCTGCACGAACCACCGAGCTCCGATTGCATAAGAATTGCCATCGCGAATTTGCCCTGGTAACGGAAGGGTATCCGGCTCCACCAGCTCACTGCCGATAGGAATAACTGCTACGCGAGGTCGCCTATAGACTTCGGCCTGAGATAGTCCACAACTTGCTAAAAGACAGCACCCGCTGGACTGAGAGGTTCGCCCGCCTTGATAGCAACTTCCCCTGCTGCAATTTCCTCCCCTTTTTGACGAATATTATCGCCAGCAGAAGCAGGCGTACTAAACGCAACTCTCCCTGGAGCACGACCATCGTTTTCAAGATTAGTTACGATTTCGTACTTTACCACCGCATTCGCCCCATCAGGAATTGGCGCACCGGTCATAATCCGAACGCAAGTGCCTGGTTGAAGGACTTTATCGTAGTAGGCACCCGCAGGTATTTCATCGATTACTGGCAATTCGATTGGGGTTTCTGGAGTCGCGTTGGCTAAGTCCGATGCAACTACTGCAAATCCATCCATTGCCGAATGATCGAAGGGAGAAATATCAATATCACTTGTTTGATTTTTGCAGAAATGCGGCCCAATGCTTCAATGAGCGGAACCTTTTCAGTTTCAAGAGTATTGACCGTATCAAGCAGAAGCGCACGCGCCTGCTCCACGGGAATTAGTTCTTGCTTTGCCATATTCGCCTCGTTTGCTCACTAAAAGATCGATGTGCTTTTCGAAAGAAAGACCAGGTACAGGCCAAATAAAAAGCCTCTTTATTCTAACGTGAGAATAAAGAGGCTAAAAGAGTTAAAGCACTTCGTAATAGGAACCGTAGGCACAATTTCGGCAAAGTGTTTCGCCTTGGATGACAACCTCGCGCCCATCAGTTACCTGTTCACCACAACGCATGCAGGTTGTAACGTGACGTGGTCGCCCGGGAAGGTCATTTTCGGTGATATTCACGCGCACCTGCTCGACCTTAAACAGATCTTCATCACTTCGCGCAGCAAACCATTCTTTTAGATTGCAATCCTTTGGGGCCTTTTCGCTTACGTTGGTCATACGAATAGCCTTACCGCTTTGGATATCGTAAAACGTTGCAGCTTGCTTACCGAAATCAAGACATTTCATACGACGTTTTCCAGGATGACAATTTGTCACAACCATAATGGCATCGGTTAAGCAACGATCGCATTCGACATACACGATAAGATCCCGATAAGTATCGGGATCCTCTATTCCAAAATACCGCAATGCATAACGAGCCATACGCACGCCCGTCAATTGACCACCGCAGAGATGCCCATGAAAGGAAATAGCACGTTCTAGATCTTCGTCAAAGTACGTTTCATCCCTTTTATCCTTTCCATCTAGCATTCTTGAGGCTCGCTGCCTATAACTCTCGACGAGCTTCTATAGCGCGACCAAGGGTTACTTCATCAGCGAATTCCAAATCTCCGCCAACAGGCAAGCCACTTGCTAACCTGGACACTTTTACCCCAAGAGGCTTAATCAAGCGCGCCAAATAGCTCGCTGTTGTTTCTCCTTCAATATTGGGATTCGTCGCAAGAATCACTTCCGCGACACTCGGGTTATTCAAACGAGCAAGCAATTCTGCAATGTGTAAGTCGTCAGGTCCGATACCTTCCAGGGGAGAAAGAGCCCCTCCTAAAACATGATAAACGCCTGAAAAGGTTCCTGTTCGTTCAATCGGCGGAATATCGCGTGGCTCCGATACCACGCAGATAGTATTCTGATCGCGCTTCGATGAGGCACAGATATCGCAAAGTTCGTCTTGAGCATAATTAAAGCATCGTGAACAAAAATGCACCGTATCTTTTACTTCAATAATTGCCTGAGCCAATCGTGTTGCATCTACACGGTCCTCGTTCAAGATCCAATAGGCAATACGTTGAGCCGATTTAGGCCCAATACCTGGAAGACGTTCCAATTCATCTAAAAGCTTCTGAATTGCAGAAGTCGCATTCACTCACGAACACCCCACAAGAATACCGAAAAGCATCTCATCACATAAAAGAGGTGCGAGAGAATCCTCGCACCCAGACAAACACAGCACTAGTTTACTTTAGCGCAAACCAGGAATTCCTGCATACCGCCACCCATTCCGGGTAAGCCCATTCCGCCCGTTACGGCACTTAGGCGAGCATTGCTTTCTTCGTTAATATTACGAATTGCTTCATTTACAGCAGCGCAAACCATATCTTGCAGCATTTCAACATCTTCAGGATCTACTGCTTCAGGATCAATCGTGATGGACTCAACCGTCATATCACCACGAACAACAGCGGAAACCATGCCGCCACCTGCCGTACCTTCTGCGGTCATGGTAGCTACTTCTTCTTGTGCTTTTGCCAGTTCCTTTTGCATCTTTTGTGCCTGGCGCATCATTTGCTGCATATTCATAAGGTTGTCTCCTTTTGGTCGTCTTGCTTTGATGCACTATAAAAGCGCACGCGCTTTAAGCATTGTACCGAATTGCAGCATACAAGCCACAAATCGCTTTATTAATACAGAAGCCTTTCAGTTATTCAGAAAGCTCTTCGAACTTTATTCCTTCCCCAAAACTATTTGTCAGAATAGTTTTTATCTGGCGCTTTCATCGTTTCCTTCTATCGGCTGCATCGAGGGCTGTGGGCAGGTTTATTCTCATACCCAGCGTTAGGCTGATCGACAGCAGAAGGCAAAGAGACTTCTTCCTTCATTGAGCCGGTAGGGTTATCGCTAACAATAGCTGCGTAACTCGGATCTTCTTCTGCCGCGAAAGCATCGCCATATGCTTCAAGAGGAACCCTTTCTTCCTCATAAGAAGAAACTGAAGTTGATGCAGCTTCATAAGGGTAAGCCTGGGACTGAGCCTGAGCTTGAACCTGGGTCTGAGGCTGAACCGCAGGTGCCGAAGGCGCTACTTGAGGTGAGCTGAAGGCTGAGATGCCTGGCTTGTCGGCTGAAACTGAAGCACTTGACTTGCCGACTGAGGCGAAGGCTGGGTCGCCATCGGTTGAGCAATCGGTGCTTGACTTGCTGGTTGAGGCGAAGGCTGAGGTACTTGATAATTCTGAGTTGTCGCCTGGCCAGATCCAGCCGCGGATTGCGCAGCCTGAGCAGCCTTTATTGCTGCACGAACGCGTCTGCCTGAGATGCCATCTGGTTTGGTTGGGCAACCTGCGAAACATTTACCTGGGAATTCCCCATCGAAGAAGAATTCGAAGCAGCAGCAGAGTTCACAAAGGGCGATTGAGGCGATCCGCCCTCTTCAAGCATCAAACGATACGGAACATGGCCTCCTGCTATCGAGTCGATAGTTTGGGAAAGCAGTTGCTGTACTTCAGGTTTTTGCGCGGCAGTATAAGCAAAGCCATTATCTTTTCCGAAGGTGATTACCAGTCCACTTCCGTTTGATTCGCCGAAGATTTTCGCATTCATAAACAGTACACCACGCGCAGGATTTGCCTTACGCAACGAGGAAGTAACCGAATGCCAAAAACGCTGTACTGCGGCAGGATTAGTCACCTCAATTGGTAAAGCTCCCGATGCTGCAGAATTCTGAGTTGATGGTACGCTTTCAACTCCAGAAGGCATTCCCCCTTGAGATGCCGGTTGCGGTGGGTTCTCCTGCACTGGAGCAGTAGCCACTGGTTGAGAGTTTGCCTGCAAAGAAGACACCTGCTGAGGTGAATCCTGGAAATTCGCTTGTTGTGGCATTGCCTGCGGCGCTGCTTGCAACGGTGGTGTTGACACTTGAACTGCTGCGCCAACTTGACCAGAAGCTATCTTTCGTTCCAGCTCTTCAATTCGCTCCGCCAGCGCCTCTATAGTTAAATCGGATTCTGGTCTTACCATGCGAGTAAGAGCGATTTCAAAACTCAAACGAGGGTTGCTAGACGAATGGAGCTCTTTCGAGAGATCGCCCAACACAACCAGAAGTCGGCTCAATCGATCCTGACCGAAGTATTTAAGCTGATCAACCATCGCCTTGCGCGTTGCTTCATTCACCGATATTTCAACCTCAATACCCGCCATAGAAAGCAGATACATATTGCGCACATACTCGGAAAGATCGCTTACAAACTGTGCAAGATCAGCGCCTGTCTCAACATAATGAGCTACCCAATTAAAGCATGCCGCAGCATCACGTTTTCCAATAGCGAGCACAATTTCAGAAAGATCAGTTTCGTCCAGAGAACCAAGCAGATTCTGTGCGCCTTCCAGCGTTACATGACCACCGCCGAATGCTATTAACTGTTCAAGTGAAGTGAGCGCATTTCGCATGCCGCCATCAGCGCGGTAAGCAATCAGATCAAGCGCCTCTCCTTCGAAATCTACTCCCTCTTCTACACAAATAGCCCCAAGACGAGAAACAATAGCTTCATTGGAAATACGATGGAAATCAAACCGCTGACAACGAGATTGTATGGTGTCGGGGAACCTTCTGAGGGTCGGTTGTGCAAAGTATAAAAAGAATATGCTCAGGAGGTTCCTCTAATGTTTTCAGAAGCGCATTGAAGGCCGCATTGGTCAGCATATGGACCTCGTCGATGATGTACACCTTCCAGGCACCACGCGTAGGCGCATAGTTGACGCGCGCAATAATTTCTTCACGAACGTTATCGACACCAGTGCGACTTGCCGCGTCTAATTCGTATACATCTGGATGAGTACCTTGCGCTATAGCCTCACATTCAGGACAAGTTCCATCAGGTTCGACAGTAGGACCCTGTTCGCAAAGGAGCGCCTTGGCAAGAATACGAGCCATGGTTGTTTTACCGGTACCGCGAGGGCCGCAAAACAAATAGGCATGAGAGACTTTCCCCTGCTCGATTGCATTTTTGAGCGTTCGTTCAATATGCTCCTGGCCCACAACATCTTTAAAGGTAGTGGGACGATATTTACGATACAGCGCCTCCATAATTTAGTTTTCCTCTTCGGACTTGGCATGTTTTGCACGCGCTAAACGTTCTGCCTCGGCAGCAGTCTCCACCTGAAAATCGCGCGTACCGCTCTTGCGTGCAGAAAGAGCCGCTTTCACAGCACCAATAACGGCAGGTGCCACCGAAACTGCTACGATGCCAAGAACAATAACTTCAAAGTGCTCCTGCACAAAAGGAACACCACCAAAGAAGTATCCCACCAGGACAAAGAGAGATACCCACGAAATGCCACCAAGACAATTAAAGAAAGTAAACTTAGCGAAATTCATATGCCCCGTACCTGCAATAAGGGAGCAAATGTTCGGAAGAAGGGCATAAAACGCGTAATAACAATAGTCAGCCCACCGTATTTTCAAAGAAGTGGTCCAGCTTTGCCATACGCTCAGGCGTAAGTGCCTTAACCTTGCCCGAATCGATAATACGCGAACCAAATAAACGAGCAATCCAATAATTCGAAGTGTTGCCCAGAATTGCTGCGGCATAAAAAACGATAAGGGTCGCAGCCAGGCTCAGCCACCCCCGTCAGCGGAAAACACACCCGCCGCAAACAAAAGCGAATCTCCTGGCAAGAAAGGAAAGAAAACTAAACCAGTCTCAACAAATACGATCAAGAAGAGTGGTGTATACACCAGATAGGACCCAAGGCAATAATCCAGCCTGCAATAGCTCCACGAGGATCTTGAAGAAGGCCCAAAATAAGTCGATGAATTCCATTAGACTCCCGTTACATTCGGTATAACCTTGCTCAAAACAAATTTCGCCGATCAGTTGGTGACCGGCGAAAGACTAAAGTATCCCGAAAAGGCCTGGCCGCTCGTCAGCGGTCCCTTATGGCTGCTTCCTCCCGGACCTGACCAGGTTCGAAACATGGCGCCGGCCAAACCCAATCGAGATACTTTTCAACATGAGACAGTATAAACTAACCTGCGCAATAAACGAAAAACTCTTAGATAAATTAAGGAACCTTCCATAAACTATAAATCTAACGTAATGTTCTCCCTGTTTTTCGGAGCGAACTTTAGTTTTTAGACGAACTATAGTTTTCAAGGCGGACTTTAGTTTCCGAATAAAGAATCCACTTGAAATCACTCCAAACGAGAAAGCGCCTCAGCGCCACTTCAAATCACTCCGGACGAGCAAGCGCCTCGGCACCACTCGAAATTTCGGTAATTTCAGTTGTGATTGCATTCTGCCGTACGTGATTGTAAATCAGCTGCAAATCATCTAAAAGTTCTCGCGCATTTTCAGTGGCGTTATGCATAGCAATTTGACGCGCTGCCTGCTCTCCTTCAGCAGAATTGATAAGCATATAATTCAAATAGCCATTCAGATAATCAGGAAGCAATTTGCTCAGCACCGCTTCCCTGCTCGGCTCGTAATTAATATAACCTTGAAGCTGCTTTAATTGAGGATCCTGATCAGCAATGCCCTGAGCGTTACCTGCCATTCGTTGTTCAAAAAACATATTCATATTGATGGGCATTATTTTCCACATTGCGGGAACCTGCTCATACAAATTCTTTGAATGATTGTAGAAGGCATACACCTCATCGATTGTTCCCGAAAGGTATGCATCGACAAGATAATCGGCAATGGTATCTGCCTCTTCCGGACGTGGATCACCCGATAAGTCTCGGAAAGCTATAACAGGTTTGTAGCCACGATAGGTAAAGTAATTTATACCCACCTTTCCGCAGGCAATAATTTCTACCTGACATTCTCTTTGCTCATACTTTTTTAGCGTACGCTGCGCTAATTGCAAAATATTGTTATTAAATTGGCCCGCAAGTCTCGATCTGAAGTAATGACAACTAAAACTACTTTCCTCACAGAATCATGCGGTGTTGCCAGCGCGACTGGCTCTCCATTAGGATCAGAGAGAACCGTAAGCAACTTACGCATCTCTCGCGCATAGGGCTCCGCCCTGTCGACCCGTCGCTTTGCACGCTTAATTTTTGTACGAGAGATCATCTCCATCGTAGAAGTTATTTGATGAGTTGCCGTGACTGAGGTGATGCGTTTTTGTATGTCGTGAAGCGTTGCCATAAAGCGTTCCCTTCACTCTCAAGCACACACGCTCGAGAGTGCCTGTTTAATTCCCGCGATGCCATATAAGCTTCCACAACAACATATTACGTCGTGTTCATTGGCTAAGTTCAGCACCTGTTCTATCGCCTGCAAAGGTGAATGCGCGGCCAAGACCATGCAGCCGTGTTCGTGATCTTCTTCGGGAAGCTTTGCAAGAGCACGAATCGCTGTTGCTGCCAAACTTCTCTCAGAAAGCGCTCGATCCATAGCAGGAGCATAGCACACGAATGCTTTTGCGAGAGGCGCGTAGCATTCCAACATAGCCTCGTAATCTTTATCTGCCATTACCCCTATACAAAAGAGAATCCTTCGAAGCGGATAACGCTGCTCTAATTCAGAGGCAAGTTGTCGAGCAGCATGCACGTTGTGAGCGCCATCAATGATGATATCGGGACTCGTTTGAACTACCTCAAAACGCCCCGACCACTGTACCTGGGAAAGACCGGCGTATAATGCGTCGTCGGATATATCCCATCCTCGTTGCCGCAACGCTTCACACCCCTCAAGTGCCAATGCAGCATTAAAGCGCTGATAACTTCCCCTGCAATGCCACAGACAAGTGTTCATAAGTTTTGTAGGTAAAATCCTCCGTAGTGCCTTCACTTGATCAGAGCAGACAAATCGAATTTGCGCCCGTTGATCCTGCGCTGTTTGACGCAATACCTCTTCTGCTTCAATTTCCTGAGGTGCGCTTACTACCAAGCATTCAGGCTTGATAATTCCCGCTTTTTCAGCAGCAATTTCTGTAAGAGTGTTCCCTAATAGAGCACAATGATCAAAAGAGATAGGAGCAATAAGCGCCACTTCGGGTGTTTGAATGACGTTCGTGGAATCAAGACGACCACCTAAACCTACCTCTGCAACTACTATGTCGCATCCCTGACGTGCAAAATACAGAAAAGCAACCGCCGTCATAAGCTCAAATTCGGTAGGATGTTCGCCCATTACTTCTGCTGAATCACGGACGAGAAGCGTCACTTCGCAAAGTTCTTTGCGAGAAATAGGCTTTCCGTTTATGCGTATGCGTCTTCGAAATACTCGATATAAGGCTCGTGAAAAGGCCTACTTTATAGCCCGCTGCCTGTAAAATGCTCGCCATACAAGCACAGGTCGAGCCTTTACCATTGGTGCCTGCCACATGCACAAAGCGTAAAGAATCCTGAGGATTGCCGAGACGTGCCAACAGCTCACGTGTTCGGTCAAGCCCTAAGCTCATCGTATGCCATCGAGCTCATTGATATACACAACCGGATCAAAATCGGGATCAACGTTAAGGTCAACACCAGAGCCAACATGAGAAGGCTGGGAATCGTTAAGCATTATTGGTCCAATCCTTGCCCACTACCACTTGAACATCGGTCTTAACGAGTAATACACACCCGCAGAAACCGTTCTTCCTGTCCCAAGTGTCTGCACAATAGATTCAGCAGCAGTTTTGTCTTTTTCTTCACGATAAATAACCAGCGTTTCATCGTAGACAAATGATTCCGCATTGCCCGTTTCTTGAACCTGATAACCGTTGCTCGTCAAGATTTCTGCCGCCTGTGCACTGTAGCCATCAATTCCTGCTCCATTTAAAACAATGATAGAAACAGAGCTCTTATCAACCCACTGGTATCGACAGAAATATCCATATCCTGCCCGGATTTAAATTCCTCCAACACCTGAGAAAGTGACGAATTGACCGACCAATACACACCGTCACCTGCCGTAATATCACTTCCGGGAACTATTGCCGAATAGATTGTTGCTTCGTTGTAGATTCCCGCAATGGAATTGAGTGTGTCGTAGCTCATATCGGTTTTGATTTTGCCAGCAATAGTATCGGCACTCATGCAAACCGATGCCGCCTTTTGCCTGGATTGCTCGATGAGCGAAGAAAAAACTGATTTTGGATCGAAGATCGTTTTTCAAATCCATCGTTATAGTTTTTAGCACTTACATAAGTAAGAGCCTGTTCACCATTGAGCGTCTGCTCGCCCGGATCAAGCACGATAGTTCCCACAGTAGGATCGTCCACGTAGGTATCTACATTTACCTGCAGGCCACCAAGCGCATCGACAAGTGACACAAAATCACTATCCGTAATGCGAACATAATGATTAATATCCTGCTCGATCAGAGAAGAAACACGTCTTACCAGTTCTCCTTCATTTACCGCATAGGGTGCATCACGAAGCATGGTTGCGGATTCAGGAGCATTGTCATACGTTTCCGAAATCGCACTAGGGATGTTCAAAATCGAAATTGTTTTGTTTGGCACATCTACTCGCATAACAGCCAAATAACTTGCGGTTTCACCCGCAGGATCAGAATCCGAAATTCCCGCAAGCAATATATAGAAAGGATCAGTGTCCGAGCTGGCGCCACAAGCGCATTGCTTACTTCAGAATCATTTAAAGCCATTGAAGAAGAAACGGACCCTCGAAAAGCGCAGTTGCCCAACGTTAAAGCTATAGCAACCACCACCAGAATCACGAGTCCGATCATGACATAACGCATTCGATCTCGCCTGCGCATAAAAGTCGCTGTACGAGAACCGCCTGCTTGATGGCGAGCGGTACGCTCATCCACCGAACGCGATTGAAAATGGATCTGATTTATTTCCCCTGATCGAGTGTTTACCCGCTGAGAAGAAGGACGTCGATGAGCATTTGCCCCTGTAGGGGCACGATGAGTGTGCGTACCTGTTTGCCTACGAGCATGCGACCCCACTACCGAAGACGACCAAGCATCTTGACGGCGACGAGAAGATCGTCTCGAAGGACGTCCATGCATACTGTCCTTACGTTTTCCAAACATACCTAAGAGCTCCTAGCCCAACTCAAATTCAACGCCCTAAGCACTAAAGCGTAGTACGTTCGACCTGAGCACCAAGGCACTGAGTTTTCCAACATAATCTTCGTAGCCACGATCGATGTGATAAATATCGTGGACTACCGTTTCACCTTCTGCCGCAAGACCAGCAATAACCAAAGCCGCTCCTCCACGAAGATCAGGCGAAGAAACTGGAGCACCTTGGAGTTTTTCTACTCCCTGAATAAGCGCATGATGACCCTCTACGGTAATGTCTGAACCCATACGATTTAGTTCAGAGGCAAACATAAATCTATTTTCAAAAATATTTTCAGAAATTACTGAGTTTCCCTGAGCGAGTGCGGTAAGCAGCATGAATTGAGCCTGAAGTCAGTAGGAAATCCGGGGTGTGGAAGAGTCTGGATATCAACTGCCTGAAGAGGTTTTTCACGATATACCGTAATGGAATTATCTGTCGTGGTTACTTCGCAGCCCATTTGCTCCAATTTCATAATAGCCATTCGCAAAAAAGAAGGATCAATGCCTACCGTTGTAACAGGACCACCTAAAAGTGCCCCAGCAGTTAAATAGGTTCCCGCTTCGATACGATCGCCAACCGTGCTGTGTTCACAAGGATGCATTTCGGAGAGCGAAACGCCATGTACGGTAATAGTGGGAGAACCAGCCCCTTCGACATGAGCTCCCATTTCATTGAGCATGTTTGCCAAATCGACAATTTCTGGCTCTCGTGCTGCGTTGTCGATGATTGACGTACCTTCAACCGCTACTGCTGCCATAAGCATATTCTCGGTAGCACCAACGCTCGGAAACTCCAGCAACACATCTGCCGCATGAAGTCCGTTGGGGTTGATGCGTACAGATAACCATGCTCGTTCTTAAAATGCACACCCATAGCCTGCAGCACTTTGAGGTGCATATCGATTTTACGAGCGCCTAAGTTACAGCCACCCGGCATTGCCACTTTAGCGCAACCAAAGCGCCCTAGCAGTGGACCTAGTACCGAAATGCTTGCACGCATCTTAGATACCAATTCGTAAGGAGTTTCATGACCTTCTGCATGGGTGGTGTCCACCACGAGCGATTTGTCCTCCCAATACACTTCAGCGCCTAAGCTACGTAAAACCGCGCTCATTATATCAGTATCGGAAATGTGCGGAACATTATGTAAAACGCTTTTGCCCTGACCTAAAATCGAAGCAGCAATAAGCTTTAGTGCAGAATTCTTTGCGCCGCCTATCTGGACAGTGCCCGATACGTTTTTTGTTTCGCGCGCAATAATTACTTCTTCAGACATACCTATCCTTTCGAATAAGCTTTAAACTTTCCCGCAAGAGATCCTTGCTCTCCTCGCGATATGATTTATGCAGAGCCGAACTCATTCCTGCCGCGATGCGTTCCATACGAAGTCGAACTCGTTCCTTCCGCAATACACCTCGTGCGAAGCCGGAAATTCTCCTTCCGCGATGCGCCTCGTGCGGAGTTGGAAAGGCAAAGCTTACCAAAGGTTTTAATACCTTAGCCGTTACTAACTATATTCTTTTGAACTCATTCATTATAAATAAGAGAAGGACTAATACTTCCAACCCCTATACAGGTTACATATTTGTTGAAACGCGCTGGTGTCGAGTTGTTGTGCTCGAGTCAAATCGTTGCAGCAATGTCGAATCGCTACGCTCGTGTCGAATCGTCACGTTTTTTGCGTAATATCGGTTTTCTGCCACATTTGGCTAGTTCTGCGAAAAGTTAAGAAAATTTTTACCGGACAAACTTTCTCTTTTTTGTTTCAACTTTTTAGGAGAAAATCGAAGAATAAATACATTCGGCCCTAAATTGTGGCATATCGTGTGAAAGATAGCTCAATAAGTATTACGTATTAATTCACAACTCCAGAAAATGTGTCAAAATCACCTTTTTTGAACCCTTCTAAAAGTTTGAGCATTTTTTAAATCTTTTAAAAATCACGAAAATCTCGAAGACCTTAAAACAAGAAAGATCCTGGCATTTTCGAAAACCTCGAACTCATCAATCCCAAAAATCTTTCTAAATTAAAAGAAAAAGAAGGTTGTTACACAAAAGGGTCGCACTATGTGCGAACCCTAAAATGCGTTTTATGAAATGCTCTTTAGCAGACCAGAAGCATTTAATCCAAAACGTTTCTCGATCATCAAAGCTTCTAATCGAAAGCCTCCTGTGCATCAAGCGCATCTGATCGAGACCCTCATACGCATCAAGCCCGTTTAATCAAAAGCCTCCTACACATCAAGCAAACTCGATCGAGAACCTCTCGAATATCAAGCACGCTTGATCGAAAGCTTCTTGAGCATCATAAACACTTGACCAAACACCCGTTAAACACTAGATGTGTTTAGGGTGTGTTTAATCGAGTTGCTGTTTTATTCGCCCAGCATGAAGCGAGTGAAATCAACGATTTCAATGGTAGTACCCAGCTGCTTAGCAACTGCAGCAGTGTACTGATTTACGGACTGATCAGGATCCTTTACGAAAGCCTGCTCGGTCAAGCAGCTTTCCTTATAGAACTTCTCCATACGGCCCGTAGCAATCTTTTCCTGAATGTTCTCTGGCTTGCCAGATTCAGCAGCCTGAGCCTTGTAGATGCTCATTTCGTGCTCGATGATTGCAGGATCTACAGATTCACGAGTTGCAGCAACAGGGCTTGCAGCAGCTACCTGCATTGCGATGTCGCGGCCATACTTCTTGAAGTCCTCATTAGTTGCGAAAGAGGTATCGCCCAACTTAAACTCAACAAGAACGCCAATCTTGCCGCCACCATGAATGTAGCTTGCAACAGCACCTTCAGGCTGACCAGCATAAGCGAAACGAGCGAGCTGAATGTTTTCGCCGAGTGTATGAATAGCGTCGGTTACAACATCCTCTACCTTTTCGCCTTCAATTTCGGATGCTTTAAGAGCGTCCATATCTGCAGGCTTGTTAGCAATAACAGCAGTTGCAATCTTTTCTGCATATGCATGGAACTTTTCGTTCATGCCTACGAAGTCGGTTTCGCAGTTCAGCTCAACCAAAGCGCCTGCCTGGCCATCTTCGGAAACAAGAGCCATTACCATACCCTCATTGGTTGCACGACCTGCCTTCTTAGCAGCAGCTGCAAGACCATGAGTACGAAGAACGTCTACCGCCTTATCGATATCGCCTTCAGCCTCAGTAAGAGCCTTCTTGCATTCCATCATGCCAGCGCCGGTCATCTCGCGGAGTTCTTTAACGAGAGCTGCGGTGATTTCTGCCATGTTCATTCCTTTCTTAAAAACCTTTGCGGATAGCCCCTTTAGAAAGGAGCAATAAGCCTATTTAGGAACAAAGTTACTCTGCAGCAGCTTCGGTTGCAGCTTCTGCAGCTGCCTCAGCAGGAGCTTCCTCGGTTGCTTCAGCAGTCATTTCTTCCACGGTAACAGGAGCGCCAGTACCTGCGATAACTGCGTCAGCGATGAAGTCTGCCAGAAACGAACGGAACGAATTGCGTCGTCGTTTGCAGGAATGCCGTAATCTACGTCGTCAGGATCGCAGTTGGTGTCGAGCGTACCAACAATAGGAATGTTCAGACGATGAGATTCATGAATTGCGATCTGCTCGCGATTGGTATCGATAACGAATACCATATCAGGAACCTTTTTCATGTTGCGAATACCATTGAGGTTGGTCTGCAACTTAGCAAGTTCCTTGCGAAGCAAAATCTGCTCTTTCTTAGGAAGAACTTCCATGCGACCATCCGTCTCCATTGCTTCGAGCTCTTCCATGCGCTGAACGCGAGAGCGAATAGTAACGAAGTTGGTCAGCATACCGCCAAGCCAGCGAGCGTTTACATAAGGCATACCACAACGGTTTGCCGCATTAGCAACAGACTCCTGAGCCTGCTTTTTGGTGCCTACAAACAAAACCGTGCCACCCTTTTCAGCGCAACGAGATACTGCGGTGTAAGCAGCGTCCAGACCGTAGAGGGTTTCCTTCAGATCGATGATGTAGATGTCGCCACGATTACCGAAGATATAGGGCTTCATCTTAGGATTCCAACGACGGGTCTGATGACCGAAGTGGGTGCCTGCATCAAGCAAGGACTTGATAGTAATTTTTGCCATGTTTTCTCCATTCGTTAAACCTCTGCGTGGGTTCATCCCCATTTCGCAACTAGGCAAGAGTTAATACCACCTGCGCCCACTCTTGCTGATGGCTCTTACTGTTAAAGCCCAGCAAATGCTTCAGGCGCATTAAGCGTTCTGTATCAAGCACTTCCTCTAGTCACTAGCGAAAACAGGTCCGCCACGCATGCGAAATACTTACGCTGCCCCGCATACAGCCCCTTGCCGAATGCAGTTTCTTGACGAAGTGACTCTATGGCAAATGAGCACACTACGACAAATTGCAGCCTTTGTAGTATAGCAAGCTGGCAAACAGGTGCAAGGTTTTAGACACATTGAGAACACGTTCTTACAAAACTCATACATTTATGGAATACACTCGATGCTTATGGATAATGTTCGGCAGCCACAAACAAATGCCAAATACCCCAAGATCTATAAGCAGTCGCTCGAGCGCTTATGGACGGGATTGCTCAGGATGCTCCGAAAG
>ENA-OQAS01000698-OQAS01000698.1-human-gut-metagenome-genome-assembly--contig:-NODE-698-length-17291-cov-3.213120_pt1 | contig 17291 bp, 27 predicted proteins | sample MGYA00242733_ERZ504523 | MGnify/ENA primary metagenome ERZ504523 (study PRJEB26092, sample SAMD00036239) | human gut metagenome | host: Homo sapiens | study: EMG produced TPA metagenomics assembly of... | reverse complement strand
ATAAAATAAAAATAGAGGTAAAGTAAATGCCAAAGACAGAAACAGACATTGAAAAACGAAATAAATATGGCATGCTGTGCGGTATAGTCGGTATATTTTTAAACCTCATACTCTTTGCCGGCAAGCTCTTTGCAGGAATGCTTAGCGGTGCAATCTCAATCACTGCAGATGCATTCAACAACCTGTCAGATGCAGGCTCATCAATCATCACGATAGCGGGCTTCAAGATGGCGGCACAGAGAGCCGACGAGGAGCATCCATACGGACACGCGAGGATGGAGTATGTGGCTACACTGGCAGTTGCGGCAATCATACTCATCATGGGATTTGAGCTGTTCAGGGATTCCTTTGGCAAAATCATAAAGCCGCAGGACATAGAGTTTTCATGGCTTATTGTAGCGATACTACTGGCATCAATAGCTGTAAAATGCGTCATGGCGGTATACAATTTCTATTTTTCAAAAAAGCTTGATTCATCAACACTCGAAGCGACAGGCAGGGACAGTCTGTCAGACTGTATCGCTACATCTGTAGTACTTGCAGCCACACTCATAGCGCACTTTTTGGGACTCAATCTGGATGGAATAGGCGGTGTATTTGTGTCATTGTTTATATTCTATTCAGGGATATCATCAGCCAGAGAGGCGATAGACCCGCTGCTTGGAGCAAAGCCGGAGCCGGAGTTTGTCGACAGACTCAAGGAGATGGTACTGGACTTTGACAAAAACATACTCGGTATGCATGACCTTATGGTGCATGATTATGGACCGGGACACAGGATAGTATCGTTTCATGCAGAGGTGCCGGAGGACGGAGATATGGTCGAGCTGCACGATATAATCGATAATCTGGAGCGCAGGATACGAAGGGAGCTGGGGTGTATAGTGACCATCCACATGGACCCGGTAGCGATAGAGGATGAGGAGGTAGCCGTACTGAAGGCCGAGGTGCTCTCTGTGATAAAAGGGCTTGATTCGCACATAAATATGCACGATTTCCGTATTATCAGAGGTGATACACATACGAATCTGGTTTTTGACATTGCAGTTCCATTTGGCTATATCACCTCAGATGATGATATATGCAATGCAATACAGGAAAATGTCAGGAAAAAGCTTGGAAAGAATTACTATACCGTGATAGAGGTAGACCGCGACAATTACATAAATATATGACATTGTAACTGTAAGATGCTTAGAAGGTCTGTAAGATGGTTATAGGGGGATTTTAAGGAATTTAATATATGCAATACGAAACGATAAGAGCAGCAATATGCGATGATGAAAGAATTTTTTCGGAATGAACTTAAAAAAATTCGTGAGTGAATACGGAAATGAGATGGATATTAATATGAGCATCGATCTCTATGATAATGCAAAAGAACTCATGAATAATATACTTTCTAAGAGTAAGGAATATGATTTATTGTTTCTTGATGTGGAAATGCCCGGTATGACAGGTATTGAGATGGCTGATGCATTAAGAAAAATCGACCCATGGTATGTATCTCATTTGTGACGAGTTATGATGCATTTGCGATACAGGCATTCAGACTTGATGCACTTGATTATGTCATGAAACCGATAAAATATACACAGGTAAAGCACATTATCGAAAAAGCAAAAATTCAGATTGATTATCGTAAAAATGCACAAAAAGCGGAAAAAAGATATCTAAAAATTAAATCCGGATATGAAGATGTTCTCATAGACCTTCAAAATGTAATATATATAGAAAAACGCAGAAATCAGTGTGTATTCCATAAAAGGGATGAGGAAATATGCTGTTATGAGCCTCTGAAAAATGTATATGAAAGATTGGATAATGATGTATTTATGTATACACATCAGGGTATATAGCCAATTTTAATTACATTAAAGAAGTAAAAAAAGATGTGGTATGCTTTGGACGAGGCATGGAGGTTCCTTTGAGCAGGAAATATCATGATCAGATAAAGGAGCTTCATATGAACAAGATAAGGAGAGCATATAAGGAGCAGGAACTTAACTATAATTAGGGAGCTCTGCCTTTACGCTAAAATATCCGCTGGCATAAGAGAAATCAATTTGTCCGTTAAGGTTGGAAACGACTTTACGGACATTTTTTATGCCTATTCCATGAGGTAAGACCTTGTCATTTTTGGTAGATGTAAATTCACCATTGTTTTCTATAATATTTCCGGAGTAGGAATTTTCAATAACTATACTCATATATGAGCCGGTCTGGGTTAGGGAGAATCTGATCCAGCCATGTTCACACTCAGAGGCTGCTTTTATCGCATTATCAAACAGATACCTATTATGGTCGTAATTGAAAAATCGTCAATATTAATACCGGGTGTACTTATATTAATTTCGCATCTGATATTTTGTGACTTTGCCTTGTCCTCTTTTTCTGCTATAAGAGCTGAGACGATATGAGAGCCTGAATCTACAGTATTTGTCAGAGAAAGATCCTCAGAAATATTATGAATATATTCATGAATTTTCTTATCATTGTGCTGTGAAGCATAACCATCAATTACTATCAGATGGTTTTTCATATCATGTCTTAAAGAATGGAGCTGATTTAATTTTATCGTCGAGCTTGGCAGAATATTCCTGTTCCATTTTGTCAAGTTCCAGTTTGAACCGATAATTTGTGTTTTCTTCAATGACTGCCAGAAATTTATCATATAGTGAAATACATATGATAATAAGTACGAAAATAATGGCAAAAATAGCTGAAAGCATATAGGATTTTGGAAGTGAGTAGCAGATGTACAAGGTTATGTAGCTTAACAATAAGCAAATGCCTAAAATAGTAATATTGAAGAGCAACAAGTACATGTTTTTGATAGTATTTGATTTGAAAAGATTGCAATATAGACAATAAACAACGTAAGCTATTATTTCCACAAGAATGGATTTGTAATCCTGATAGATCACATTATCATATAGCAATTGAGCATCAGAAAATAGCAGGCTATGTAAAAAGCATATAATAGCAGATGCTATATTGAGTAATATCTCAAATTTTATAAGAATTATAATACTTTGTTTAAGGTTAAAATCAGACAGGTAATAAAGTGTCAATAAGAAAAAGACGTTAGAAATAATTAAGTCAAATCTTGATAATGGAACGATAGAGTACAGTGAAGCAAGTGTAAAAACTATTATTTTTCTTTTTATGGAAAAGACAGTATGCATATTATTTTCTGAGAAGCGAAATAAAAACAGTACAATTATAAGATTGTTAATTAAGGAAAAGTAAAGTTTGTAAATTAAATACATACTTGCAGCCTCCATAAAGATTATATTTGTATTATAAATAAAATAAATCAAAGATTAAAGTATTTTTACGATTTATTGCTAAATAGCACCGAAATCTTACCAAATAGCATTAAAGTATTGAAATGGTAAATATATGATGATAGGTTTAATTTCGAAAGGAGGCAAGGGATGTTTGTTGAATTAGACGAAAGAGATTGATGAAACATGATGGAGGTGGAATGTTACTTTCTGCTTGGGATTTATGCCATGCAATTGAAAAATTTATAGGCAAAAATTTCAGATGAATTCGTAAGGGGAATAGATGATGAATACAACAGAAATATTAGTAACCATGAACAACACTATGTTTATGCAGGTTGATGGCGGTTTCGTAATAGGATCATTAATAAGTCCAGTAAAATATCTTATTGACAAAATCAAAAATTGGATTTATAAAACACAGTCGGTATAGAATGTGTAGTACTGCTGTACCGCAAGATAATTATGGTATGAAGCAAGAAATTGCTTTATATATATTCTCAACAATGCGCAGAAAGAGAAAATAGGAATTATATGAAGGGAGAAAAATCATGGAATTAGCATTACAATTTGAAAATTTGAATTGTGAAGAGTTATGTGCGATTGATGGTGGAAACAAAGCACAGGATGTAGGCTATCAGGTAGGAAAGTATATTGGAATTACAGCTACATTTATTCTTAAGTTGATGGGATACTAAATTAAATAATATTTGAGCATGTTAACTTTTGAGATTTGCATCTATAATAATAATATTTGTAAATGTCACAAATAGATATGATTCAGTCGATGTTATCATGAATGTAAAGGAGGTGTATATTAAATGTTCAAAGAAATTAGTGGAAGAGACCTTTTCATAATTGAGGGGGGAAAGAAAAATCCTGTTTGGAAATTTTTTGAAGGTACAGGATATTTTGTCATTGGTGTTTACAATGGAATTAAGGACTGGTTTGGAGCTTGTTAGGTGATGAACTGAAGAATAAAGAGAGACTAAAATTAGAGTCTCTCTTTAAGGTGGTATTCAAGTTAAATGAAGCAAAATTAAATATAAATTTTTTGTCAGTGATGAGAACTTTTAATCAAGTCATTTATCAGGAGAATAATACAAATGAATAAAAGAAAGAGTAATTATATATATATTGAAATGAGGCATAAAATGCTAATAGTTGGAGTTATAATAATTCATGTTTGTTTTATGCTCATAGGGGCTAGTGGCATTATATCTGGTTTAAAAGAAAAAATATATTTTATGGACTGCTGATAAATATGATTTATCAGTGACTTTGATTATCATGATTGGAGTGGCAATGAAGCAATATTTGACCACTTCATTTAAAAAATTCAAAGCTGACAGAATTTCTGTAAATATAAAAAGAGTTTTGGCAGGTGTGGGAATGGCATTCTTGTTAAGCTGCATCGCTAGAATCATTGAAATGACAGTGTGTTCAAATATATCGGTTCCGGCAAATCAGTCAAACGTTAATGGATATTTTGTGGATTATCCTATTTTGGCTGTTATCATGAGTGTAATTATGGGACCTTTTACCGAAGAGTTAATTTATAGAGGTATATTGTTTCGGTTTTTCAGCAAATATGGAGAACTGTGTGCAGTATTGGTGACAGGATTTTTATTTGGAACAATGCATATGCTTTCTTCATTTGGAAACGCAAATATACTACTATTTTTGTGTCAATGGTTAGACTATTTTTTGTCAGGAATACTTTTAGGATTTATTTATAAAAAATACCAAAATATTTGGATAAATGTTTCTATACACGGCACTTGGAATCTGATTGGTGCTGGAATGATATTAACAAAAATAATGTTAACAAAATAATAAAAGAGTTACAAAAGAGAGTATAAAGTTATGAAATATTACTGTATAAAACAACATGATATAACCGACTGTGGAGCTGCATGCCTTGCAACCATCTGTAGACAGAATGGATATAAAATAGGTATCAGCAAAATACGTGAAGTTGCCGGTACGGACAAGCAGGGAACAAATGCATACGGTGTTATAAAAGCAGCCGAGCAGCTTGGATTTAGCGCCAAAGGAGTAAAGGGAGATAAAGAAGCATTTTTCTCGGAGTTTCCATTACCATGTATAGCACATGTTATCGTAGATGGAGCATTACTGCATTATGTTGTTATTCATAAAATAACGAAAAAGACGGTTGTGATTGCAGATCCGGGAGAAGGTATTGTAAAACTTACCCCGGAGGAGTTTTTTGGAGAAGTGCATGATGAGGGAAAACCACCGAAATATCAGTGGAGTGGTATCCTTATCCTTCTTGTTAAGAATGAGACATTTGAGAAAAAGGATGAGACAAAAGGAATTTTCTCCAGATTTTTTCATCTGCTCATGCCACAGAAGAAACTTATATTTCAGATCTTTTTAGCATCTCTTATATATACCGTGCTTGGAATATTGGCAGCATTCTATTTTCAGATATTAATAGACAGTGTTCTTCCAGATGGATTGAAGAAAACGCTCATGACTTTATCAATAGGAGTGATACTGCTTAATCTTTTCAGGGTAATTCTTAATGCATTCAGATCACATTTACTTTTGTATCTTAGTCAGAAACTGGATATTGCATTATTATTGGGATATTACAGGCATGTAATGGAACTTCCGATGAATTTTTTCGGAACAAGGAAGGTCGGAGAGATAATTTCACGATTTAATGATGCAGGAAAGGTAAGAGATGCCATATCAGGCGCAACACTTACCATTATGATAGATACTCTTATGGCAGTTGCCGGAGCAATTATTTTATACATACAGAATTCAAAATTATTTTTTATCACGATCATAATGATCGTACTGTACGCAGTAATCGTACTTGGATTTAATAAATGGTATGAAAAACTTAATCGAAAAGAAATGGAAGATAATGCCCAGCTTACGTCTTATATGGTCGAGTCTCTTAATGGAATACAGACTGTAAAGGCTTATAATGCGGAGAGAAAAGTAAACAGGGAAACAGAGATAAAATTTGTAAAACTGTTAAGAAGTGTATTCAATCTCACATGGGCTAACAATATACAAGTGTCACTGAAAACTTTCGTAGAACTCATAGGTGGTGTAGTTATCCTGTGGGCAGGCGGTGTCAGTGTTATAAACGGAGACATGACAATAGGTGCACTTATTACATTTAATTCACTGCTGGCATATTTCCTTGATCCTGTAAAAAATCTGGTGGATCTGCAGCCGCAGATGCAGACTGCAGTCGTAGCGGCAGACAGACTGGGGGAAATACTTGATCTTGAAGCTGAAAAGCAGGAAAATGAACAAAGAAAAATGGCACCCGAAAGTCTTGCCGGGGATATAAAATTCGAACATGTGAATTTCAGATACGGAACAAGGCAGAGGGTACTTGAGGATATAGATTTTACAATAAAAAGGGCGAAAAAATTGCCTTTGTTGGAGAAAGCGGTTCAGGAAAAACAACATTATCGAAACTGCTTTTGCACTTATATCAGGCAGAGTCAGGTAATATTCTGATAAATGATAATAATATAGAAGATATACAGATAGAGACACTTAGAGACAAAATCGCATATATACCACAGGAAACATTTTTGTTTAGTGGTTCAATATTTGAAAATCTTACACTGGGACTGGATGATGCAACGATGGATGACATCATCGAGGCATCAAAAAAGGCGCAGGCACATGAATTTATTAATAAACTGCCACTCAGATATGAGACAAGACTGGAGGAAAACGGAGCAAACCTGTCAGGCGGTCAAAGGCAAAGGCTGGCTATAGCAAGAGCCATGCTTAAAAAACCAGATATATTGATATTGGATGAGGCTACGAGTAATCTTGATGCAATAACTGAAAGAGCACTTGATAAGACAATAAGTGAATTTTCAAAAGATGTTACAACTATCTTTATAGCACACAGACTCAGCACTATAAAAAATTGCGATAAGATATATGTGCTGGAAGATGGAAAGATTATAGAAAGCGGTGATCATGCATCATTGACAGCACTGGGTGGAAAATATGCGCAGCTTGTTAAACAACAGTCGCTTGATACTGTGGATGTTAAAGCAACCGCATAACTTCTATTATGAAAAGAGGAAAATTATGAAACCTATAATTGTGGATTTAAAGGATATAAGTGACAGTACGGAAGTATATGATTCTAAGCCAAACAGATTTGTGCCGTACACAATATATATAATATGTGCAATTCTGACAATAGCCCTGATCTGGATGTATCTTTTCAGGATGGATATAGTAGTAAAAGCTGATAGTGTCTTTAGAGGTGACGATGACAGTACGGCAGTAAGCTGTGCAGTTACAGGAAAGATAACTAAAATGTCGGTAAAGGACGGACAGTATGTGAATGAGGGAGACGAACTGTATGAGGTAGATATTGAAAACCTTGGAAGTACTATCGAAGATTATAAGAGTAAACTTGATAGTGTACAGCAGCGTCTTGACATGCTAAATGCATATCAGAAGAGTCTTGACGGAGATAATTCTGAATTTGATGCAATGTCTGATAACCAGTATTATTCAGAATTTAAAGACAGGAAAGAATTATTAAATACTTCAATTGATGCAGGAAAGGAAAAGAATAAAACTGGGGAGGTATACGATGAAAATATTACAGTTATCAATGATTCTATTGATAAGTATAATGAAAAAATTAATAAACTTAAACAATGTAAAGCAATGTATCGTATCTTGTAATAACACATTCGATCAAAACGATACATATTACTATTCAATAGTAAAAAGTTATATTTCATCATATGATTATACAGCACTTCAATATGACAATAAAAAGGATGAAACCACAATGGATTCATCACAACTGACAGATGTGGATACAGAAAAAAATCAGGCATTGTCTAATCTTGAGTCTAATGAGATTTCAACAATAGAACAGCAGATAGAAACTGCAAATGAACAGATAGAAAGCCTTAAATCTAATATATCCTCTGTAGAACTTCAAAAGAAGCAGACAGAAAATTCTAATAATACAGATGAGTCAGATATAAAGATTCTTACGGAAAAAGGAAATGTGTCGGCTGAAATTCTTACTTATGAGGATAAGAAGCAGGAGTATGAGGCTTATTTAAAAGATTATGATATAAAAAATAATAACTGTACCATAAAGGCAGGAACATCAGGGTATTTTTACACAAATAAGGAAATCTCAAATGGAACATATATACAGGAAGGTGATTCTATAGGACAGATATATCCAAAGGAGCAGTCCGGTTATTATGCACAGGTGTATGTGGAAAATTCTGACATAGCAAAAATAAAACCGGATCAGGAAGTAAAATTTGAGATGGCTTCATATCCGTCAAGTGAATATGGATATTTTACAGGAACAGTAAAAGAAATTGCAAAAGATGTGACTGTAGACCAGAATACCGGTAATGCATATTACGTTGTAAAAGTAGAATGTAAAAATATGGAGATAAAGAATAAGGATGGAGAAAAAGGAAATCTGAAAAGTGGAATGGCTGCACAGGCAAAAATTGTTGTTGATGATGACAGTGTGCTGCATTTTGTGTTGGACAAGATAAATTTGGTGGATTAGTAAAATAAATAAGGTATATTCTGGGATTTCCGGTTTATATATAAATCCTATAAGCGCGCATAGGAAAAACAGTATTTTATAAGTAGTAGGAAGGAAAAAGAAAAATGAATGCTTTTGAGAAAATTTCAAATGAAGAAATGATGTGTATTGATGGAGGCTTTAATCCAGGGGTAATATTACCAGGTGTAGCAGCTGTATGGGTTTGCTATGAAATTGGTTATGCTGTGGGAAAGGCATTTGTACATGCCACATCAAGGTAAAATAGGAAGGAGTATAGAAATGAATAATGAATTTATGGTTATGGATGAAGAAGAACTTTTAGATGTTGACGGTGGTGCTGTTTGGCTTGTTGTTGGTGGTGTACTTGTGTGTCTTGGATGTTTTGCACTCGGAGCATATAACGGTTATAAAGATACTAAGGATCAGAAAAAATAAAAATCTAAGAGGTGTATTACATGCAAAAAATTATTAGTTGGTATATGGAACATAAAACTTATGGAAATATATTAATTATAGGGATAATTGGACTTATGCTATACAATATAGGATATGGAGTAGGTACCGATATTTACAGAATTTTTGGTTAATTGGTAATTGGGTGGTGATGCACAAAAGTAATGGCATCAAATTTTATGTTTGATGTCATTACAATCAAAGGATAATTATGAGGAATATACATGAACAATAAAACTGGTGTATTTTTTATATATTTGAATTTGCGACATATTCTGCAAAATGTAATTATTGTGGTAAAATATTTAAAGCAACGTACTGGCCATTTTTAATAAGTAATGCTAGTGCTAAGGTGGCATGTGAGGGAAAATTACATAATCATATAATTAATTCACATTATGGAAATTTATAGTAAGGATTCTATGGGAATGTTCAATGAAAAGAAACATATCAATATCTTATCGGACAATTTGTGCAGGGATTTTTGTAATCATAAGTATTATAATACTTGCGATAAATGGAATTTCATTATTCAAATATGATAATGCCACGGATTATGAAAAGTCAGTTTTGCGTCCGGGCGAGTATGTCAAGTTCCAATTAAAGGATTATCTGTCCAAACCGCTTGATGAATACAATTCAGACGTTTCTTCAGGACAGTGTGAGGTAGAGGTGACATTTTTCGGAGATTACTATGTATACAATATTCCATACATGGATAATACTTATGTGAGAGTAAAGGTATACGATAAGAATCTGGAAGAACAGTTAGAGGGAAAGGTTGATGTAATTGGTAAAGTGTTGCCAGAAAAAGATGTTTCTATGGAATGGTATGAACAGGTGCCGGATTTCACTTAGCAGCTTGAAAAAGGGCATATGTATACAGGAAGTAGATTGCAAAAAGTATCAAAACATGCTTTGGCTTGGTGGAATTATGTTGTGTGTAAGTGTGGCTGTCATGTTACATGACTATAGAGTGAATCGGACCACTATTATTACGGAAGAGGGAAGGATTGCACATACAAATCTGCCTGATTATGATTTGGCGTATACTTTAGAGTATAATCTTCGAAAGTATAAGGAACTGGAGAAAATACAGATTCAGAACAGAAAGAAGATATTTTGGATAGTTTTGTTTGAACTGACAGGAGTATGGTTCTGCATAAATTTTTATTATTGGGAAATAAAGTTATAGGTGTGGTGTTTATTCTTTGCGGGCTGAAAATAGGATGGAATATTTTTATTAATTCGGACTTGAGCGTGGCAGTAAGGTTATCAGAGTTGTTTGGTCTAGACACGGTTTCACAGAGAAAAGAGCATTTGTTATCATACATACATGAGCTGGAAAAGAGAGTATCAAGATAAGAAAGATATCGATACAGCGAACATATCATTTATCAGACATTGCATTGCAGATTCCTGTTCTGATAGTGATGTTTGTTATTGCGGTTTTTTGTATGTATAATAAGAGACAGATGAGGTTACAAAGCGTGTAAAAGATATCTATATATAAATTTGGCAAAAATGAAAGGAGTACAAAGAGATGAAAAAATGTATTTTAGTATGGCAGGTGCCGGTAATAGAAGGAGAGCCGTATAATCCGGTGGAATATGCTGTCCATGTGAGAAAAGCAAAAAAGTTTGCGGAAGCATTGAATCGGTATTTTGCGGAAAAAAATATGGACTACAATTGCGTGCTGGACAAATCAGCCTGTAGCCTCGATGAGATATTTTCTCCACAATATCAGGCAGTGCTGTTTGCACCGGAGGCTAAAACAAGACAGTGGCTCTATAAAAAAGAAGTGCAGAATGAGACCGTGAAAAAGTATTATCTGGAATATATGGAGTACAATAGTGCGCAGATAGAAAAGGTGGCTGAATTTCTGAGCGAATAAACCGGAAATAACGCATTTAAGAAATGAAACAACAAACATTTTGTGCTTTCGTTAAAAACTTGATATAAACATTTCTGTTTTTCGTTAAAAAGCAGGTATAAACATTTCTGCTTTTCGTTAAAAAATAGGCGAAAAAATTTTGCATTTTCGTGAAAAATGGTAGAATTGAGGTGGAAATATGCTATAATACTACCAAGTAAAATGGAATGAGGAATGCTGAATGATTTTTAAAAGAAAAGTTTATGACAAATTGATTGAGTGGAAAACATTGGCAGCAGGAACATCGGCAGTATTGCTTGAAGGGGCTAGACGTATCGGGAAAAGTACCATTGTAGAGGAGTTTGCAAAAAAGGAATATGATGACTATATGATTCTTGATTTTGCAAGAGAAAACCAGGATGTAAAAAATAATTTTGTCGAGAACATGAATGATCTGGATACTTTTTTCAGGAACTTATTTCTTCTGAAAGGAAAACGTTTAAAAGGGAAGAACTGCGTGATTATTTTCGATGAGGTACAGTTGTTTCCGCAGGCACGGCAGGCGATAAAATATCTAGTCGCTGATGGTCGATATGAATATATTGAGACAGGCTCGCTAATCTCAATCCGGAAAAATGTAAAGGATATTCTGATTCCTTCGGAAGAGTACCGGATTAAGATGTATCCGATGGATTTTGAAGAATATTTATGGGCAATCAATGATGAGGTTACAATTCCTACGATCAGAGAAGCTTTTGAAAAAAGAAAGCCACTTGGAGATGCGATTCACCGGAGAATTATGAAAAGCTTTCGTACCTATATGGTTGTAGGTGGGATGCCGCAGGCAGTAGATGCTTATGTTTCAGGGAAAAGTTATGAACAAATTGATTTTGTTAAACGGAATATTCTGAGCCTTTACGAAGAGGATCTGGCAAAATACGATACAGAAAACAGGGAAAAAGCGTCAGTTATTTATCGAACAATACCAGAGCAGCTAGAGAATAAAAATTCACATTTCAAACTTTCTATGGTAGATAAAAATGCGCGTTATCAGAATTATATGGATGCGGTCAGCTTTATTTCTGAAGCAATGATAGGAAATGAGTGTATCAATGTGACAAAACCGGAGGTTGCACTGGAGCTGTTTGCGGACAGAAGCAATTTCAAATTATATATGGGTGATACCGGACTATTGGTTACACAGATTATGAAGAACCGGGACAGTACAGATGAAGATTTATATAAGGCTCTGATTATAGACAATCTGGGAATTAATCAGGGAATGATTGTTGAAAATATTGTAGCACAGATGCTCAGAGCAGCTGGACATGAGTTGTATTTTCATGAATATTTGTACGTGCCGGAGGGAACGACCAGAGAAAAGAAATATGAAATTGATTTTATGATTGTGAAGAAAAAGAAGATATGTCCGATTGAAGTAAAATCTTCAAACTATATGTCGCACAAATCATTTGACTATCTGCTTCAGAAATATCAGTTAAAGTGTGAGAACAGATTCATTATTTATACGAAGGATTTAAAATATCAGGACGGAATTATGTATATACCAATTTATATGACTATGTTACTGTAAGATGATTAGTCGGAATGAACTCATGTTTTTTCATTTTGTCAAGTACAAGCTTGATACCATTAAATTGAAAACAGAATTGTTTGCAGGCAGCAAAAGGGGGACTCTTTTTGCTGCCTTTTTGCGGAATTTTCTAGAATAACTAACTTTTCTATATGCTGAATTGTCATAAAATATAGATTATTAAATTTGAAAGCAGATTGAAGGTGATAAACATGAGAAGTTATAAACGGTATACCAGACGAAAGAGACTTTTGAAGCATATCGTTGTGGTTGCTTTAGTTTTTATATTGGGATTAGTGCTTTTGCGGGCTGTTTCGTATATAGCAATTCAGGATGAAATTCCAATGATTAATAGTTTCAATCTATTTAGAAGAGAAGCAGATATTTCTTTTGGGTGGAATCTGCCATAGAAATGCAGGAAAAGGATTGTGTCTGGAGGAATATATCGAGTCACTGAGGTGAAAATTATAAAAATTAAATGAATATTAATTTTCCACTAACTTTTTATCACCTTAAGTTGTCTTATTATTATAGAGGACAAGAGAGGTGATATGAGATGATTGCTGATTTTTTATTAGTTCAGAAAATCAGAAACGGTGACAATCAAGCAGGTAATCAGTTGGTTGAAAAGTATTATTCTTCTATCTATCAATATTGTTATTTACATACTCATAATCAGGAATATGCGGAAGATATGGTACAGGAAACTTTTGAGAGATTCTTCGGAGCACTAATAAGCGGGGCAGAGATCAAGAAGACAAAGAGCTATTTGTATAGCATAGCAGGGAATATTATAAAGAATAATTACAAGAAAAAGAAGGAAATAATGACAGACCAGTTGCCGGATATAGAAGATGAGAATCCGAAAAACATAGAAATCCGGATTGATATAGAGAGGGCTCTGGAGCAGCTCCCGGAAGAAATAAAAGAGATTGTAATCCTGTTTTTCTTTCAGGAATTAAAACAAAAGGAAATTGCTGATTTATTAAATATAAAATTGTCGCTTGTAAAATATCGTGTTTCAAAGGCAAAAGAATTGCTGGCAAAACAGTTGGAGGTGGAAAAATTATGAAGCAATATCAGAGAAAAATCGAGGAGTATAAATCCTTGATACAGAAGGAATATATACGGGAAACGGCTGTTCACACAGTAAAAGAGCGGTGTTCAGACATTATGAACAGACAGGATAACAGACGAGCATCATATTTTGAATTTTTATTTGAGCAGTTCAAATTTATCAAAAAGAGATGGTGGGTTCTGCAAGGAGGAATCTTAGTTCTGCTTTGGATACTGCTTGTGGACTCGGATGTGGGAGCAAATACAGAGAGAACACTGGGGGCTATGTCAGTGATGTTTTCGGTAATGATCATACCGGAATTTGGAAGAATCGGAGCTTTTCAGCAGTGGAAATTGAAAAAACAGCATTCTATTCACTGCGCCAGATCTGTGCTGCAAGGATATTGCTGTTTGCAGTGGTGGATTTACTTATGACTACCTTTTTTTTCGGTGTTTCAGTTTATACATTACAGATTTCGGCATACCGACTCATCATAGATTTCTTAGTGCCGTTTAATGTTTCCTGTTGTATCTGCTTCCGGTTATTGTACAGCAGATGGAATGATATGGAGTATATTGCTGTTTTCCTAAGTATAGCATGTATATTTATCTGGACACTGATTGTATCGACAGATTCTATTTATCAGAGGATTTCGATGCCAATCTGGGGGAGCTTGTTGATCATATCGTTTGGTTATCTTATTTTTTGTGTTCACAAATCGCAATGTAACTGTGAAATAAACTGGGAGGTGAAGTCGAGTGGAACTGCAATTTAAAAATGTAACAAAAGATTATGGGAATGTACACGCAGTAGAACATGTAACACATTCTATGGGGAAAGGTGTATATGGATTATTGGGAGTAAATGGAGCGGGAAAAACCACTTTAATGCGGATGATATGTACAGCGATAACCCCAACAAGCGGAGAAATCTTGTGGAATGGAAAGGATATCTTTAGTCTGGGGGCATCTTATAGGGAAATACTCGGTTATTTGCCGCAGAGTTATGGGTTTTATCCTGATCTTTCGGTGTATGACTACATGCTGTATATTGCATCTATCAAAGGAATCAGGCCCATCATGGCAAAGAAAAGGGCATTAAAACTGTTGGAGCAGGTCGGAATGGCTGAAAAGAGGAAAAGAAAGATGCGGACTTTATCAGGGGGCATGATCCGGAGGGTCGGAATTGCCCAGGCGATGTTGAATGATCCGCGGATACTTGTGTTGGATGAACCGACAGCAGGTCTTGACCCGAATGAGAGAATCAGGTTCCGTAATCTGATCAGTGAATTGTCGGAAGATCGTCTTGTACTGTTGTCTACGCATATTGTGTCAGATGTTGAATATGTGGCAAATGAGATTATATTAATGAAAGAAGGAAAATTTTTCTATACAGGGACCTCAGATGAGATCATTTTGTCTATGGATATGTTCGTGTGGAATTGCATTATTCCTAAAAGTGAGTTGAACAATTATATGAAAAAATATCTGATTGGAAATGTAAGAACAGTTTCTGATGGAGTAGAGTTGAGAGTCCTTTCAAAGATGCCACCGACCGGAAATGCAGTACAGGTGGAGGCAACATTAGAGGATGCATTTCTTCTGTATTTTGGAGAAAAGGCAGGTGATAAAGATGATGTTCAAATATGAACTGAAAAAGATTTTTTCAAAGAGGATGAATAAGGTTCTGCTTGCGGCAGTACTTGTGATGACGGTTATTTATTCAGGTATGGCAATCGGGAGTATGAGCTATACGGATGCAGACGGACAGAGCCACACAGGTATTGACGCGGGACGGCTTCTGGCTGAAGATGTCAATCAATGGAAAGGGAAACTTACAACGGAGAAAATTTCCGAAGTGATAAATGATTACAAGACATTATCGGCTAAGTATCAAGATGAGATACCCAATACAGAATATGGTAAAACAGTACAGTCATATTACGATATTTATAGTTTTGTAATTGGCGTATTGACTCCGGATTCAGAATGGAATGAAGGTGCAGTGTATCAGCTCTCAGATGAACAATTACAGGACATCTATACAATCTATCAAGATAATATGAAGAAAATGGCAGAAGAGTACGGAACCACACCTGAAAAGAGAAGTTATCTGGAAAACGTTTATAAAAAGATAGAAATACCTTTTACGTTCGAAGCAAAAGTTCCTGGGCTACGATGACAATGTACGCACAAACTTATGTACTATTAATGGCTGTGATCATAGGTTTTTTGGTAGCCGGTATATTTTCCGGAGAGTTCCGCCCCGGAACAGAGGATGTTTTTTTGGCTACAAAGTATGGTAGATCGAAGGCAATCAAAAACAAGATTATTGCAGGAATCTTCGTGTCAACGGTTATCTATTGGATCGGAGTAGGGATATTGTCTCTTATCTCATTTGCAGTAATGGGAACGAGTGGATTTTTCACACCGTATCAGATTGATGATCCATATAGTATTTATGTTATGACATATGGAGAATATTATTTGCTGATACTTGTGGGCGGATATATCGCAACGATGTTTTGTGCTGCACTGACAATGCTGGTGACAGTTAAGATGCATACACCGAATCTGGCGGTTTGTATCCCGTTTTTCCTGCTTTGTATGATACCGTTTATCGCAAGAGTATTACCGGCATTTGATGCTTTTTCAATTTGTTGCCGACTGTATTGACTAATATTCTTAATGTAGTGAGGTCGCCAATTCTTTTTCAGATTGGTCCGTTTGTATTTCGTCAGATTTCGTTCTTGATGTTCTTATACATCTTACTATTTATTGTACTGTTGCCTTTAATATATAGAGGTTATAGTCGATATGGGTTAAGGAAGAAATAGTATGACAAATGTCTGCTATCCTTTTAACTCAGTGCGAAACACTTGCGGCTCACAACTGTGAAGGTACTGAACAGTTACATAAAATTATAATAAATAGCATATTATTATTGACATACTAATGATGATTACTTATGATAAAAATTGCTAAAAAATGTTAAGGAAACATATAAACGTGAAAAAACAAAATCCAATAGCCCTGTTACCAATAGCAGTATTTCTCGTACTGTATCTGGGATTGGGAATACTTTTTGAGTATATAATGAAAATTCCGATGGGGTTTTATAATGTGCCCATCATAATAGCATTCCTCGTGGCAATACTGGTGGCATGTCTGCAGAATCGTAGTGTGAAATTCGACCAAAAGCTAGAGATAATGGCACAGGGACTGGCTGACAAAAATATCATAACAATGCTGCTCATTTTCCTTACCGCGGGGGCGTCGTGGGTGTAGTAGGACGAAGCAGTGCGGAGAGCGTGGCATATTTTATGCTGTCACTGATACCGGCAAGGTTCGCGGTGATGGTGCTTTTTGTCGTGGCATGTTTTGTGTCTATTGCGATGGGGACATCGGTTGGAACCATAACACTGATTGTGCCGATAGCGGCAGCAGTAT
>ENA-OQAS01000697-OQAS01000697.1-human-gut-metagenome-genome-assembly--contig:-NODE-697-length-17301-cov-4.793292_pt1 | contig 17301 bp, 24 predicted proteins | sample MGYA00242733_ERZ504523 | MGnify/ENA primary metagenome ERZ504523 (study PRJEB26092, sample SAMD00036239) | human gut metagenome | host: Homo sapiens | study: EMG produced TPA metagenomics assembly of... | reverse complement strand
CGCCGCAGCCAAGCGCCGCACAGTGCGAACAGCTGGCAGAACTGTGCACGCAGACGGTGCAGTCTTTCTGGCAGCAGAGCATCGACCTTGTGCATCTGCAGCAGCGCAGTGCATTGCAGAACGGTGTGGGCAGAGAAAAGATCACAATAAAAAACGCCTGCCCGCAATTGCAGGCAGACGTTGAGATTTTTACCGATGTGATTCAGTTGGCAGTGGGGAAGGTGACAGTAATGGTAGTGCCCACATCCACCTGACTTTCCAGCTTGATGCGTGCGTTGTGGATGCGTGCGATATGCTTGACGATGGCAAGGCCCAGACCGGTACCGCCGGTAGCCTTGCTGCGGCTCTTATCCACACGATAGAAGCGCTCAAACACGCTGGACTGTGCTTCTTTCGGGATGCCGATGCCGTTATCGGCCACAGTCAGGGTGCAGTGTCCGTCGCGGCTGCAGGCTGTGGTGATCTGTACCTTACCGCCGGGACGATTATAGCGGATCGCATTATCGCACAGGTTCTGGCATAGCTCGTCCAGCAGGGCACGGTTGCCGTGCACAAGAGCACTTTCGCCAGACAGTTCAGCGAGATGTAAGCCCGGCGGGCATTCAGCTTCTGGCGCTCTACGCAGTCCTTGGCAACGGTAAGCAGATCCACTGTCTCCATCTCCGGCTCAGAACCGGCTTCGCTGGCGTTGTCCAGACTGGAAAGCTGCAGGATATCGTTCACCAGCTGGATCATACGGCTGGCCTCCACATGGATCTTCTGGGCAAAGCCCGGCACATCCTCAGGCTTTGCAATGCCGGTCTCGATCAGCTCCGCATAGCCGGAAATACTGGTCAGCGGGGTCTTCAGCTCATGGCTGACATTGGCAGTAAACTCCTGCCGCATCTTTTCATTGTTCTCACGGAGGATGCGGTCAGAGTGGATGCTTTCGGCAAAGGGGACAAGCTCCTTATAGGGAACATTGTCCTGAATATGATCCAGATCTTCGGTCATGCTCAGCACAGGGGAGACCAATGCACGGGTGAGCAGAGCTGCCAGCACAGCGGCGGCCAGCATGAGTGCAACGCAGCTCAGCACGATGGCAGGCAGGGTCGAATCATAAATAGACCAGACCGTTTCTGCATCCTGTGCCATGCGCAAAATCTCACCGTTGGGCAACAGTACGGCATAGTAATAGGTCTCGTAGCCCATGGTCTGGGAATCGCGGATGTCCCGGCCCACACCTTCGGTCATGGCCCGACGGATCTCCGGGCGGGAGAGATGGTTCTCCATGGGCTGATCGGTAGCAGATTCAAACAGCACGCTGCCGTCCTGCGAGATCAGGGTGATGCGCAGATCATTGGTAACAAAGGACGAAAGCTGCTGCGGGTCCTGCACCAGATCATAACCGGCGCTTACCAGATCGGCTTCCCGCTCAAGGCTGGTCCATGCCTGAGCCGTGAATGCCTTGTGAAAAACAAAGATGCAAAGCGCCGCCGTGAACAGCAGACCAAGGAAGCCCATCAGGAACAGGCGGTAGCTGATCTTTTCTTCCATGCTGCGCAGCTTCATTCTTCACCGGCCTCCTCTTCATCGGTCAGCTTGTAACCCACCTTGCGCACAGTGCAGATGTATTTGCCGGCATCCCCCAGCTTTTTGCGCAGGTGCGGATATGCATATCCACAGTGCGGCTCTCCACCGAAATGTCGGTGCCCCACACCACCTGCAGAATGGTCTCGCGTGTCACCACCAGATTGGTGTTCTCCAGCAGCAAACGCAGCAGGCTGTACTCCTTGTAGGTCAGCTCCACCGGCGTTCCGCTCACAGTCACGTTGTGACGGGCATTGTCCAGCAGGATCTCGTGAAAGCTGAGTACGTTGGGACGTGCTTCCGGAGCCGAGCGGCGCAAGGCGGCGCGCACCCGGCTCAAAAATTCCATGATGCCAAAAGGCTTTGAGATGTAATCATCGGCGCCGCAGTCCAGCCCGCGCACGGTGTCCAGCTCACTGGATTTTGCAGTCACCATGATGACGGGCAGCCTGCGCAGGGAAGGGGTGTTGCGCAGCTTTTTCAGGATGGAAAAACCGTCCTCACCGGGCAGCATCACGTCTAAGATCACCAGTTCCGGCTCTGCAGCGTGCATGGCCTGCCAGAACGGCTCAGAGCTTTCAAAGCTGGTCACTTCGTATCCGCTGGACTGCAGGGCATACTGTTCCAGCTCCCGGATGGCGGCATCGTCTTCAACAATATAGATCATTTGTCAAAATCCTCCGCAGATTGATTTTCAGGGAAGAGATAGCGTTCACGGTAACGGTCAAGACGGCGATGGAATTCCTCACTTTCCTTGGTGTCATTGCCGTGACGCAGCTCGTTGAGGTATGCGTGGGTATCAAAGCTGTCCTGTGCAACCTCGATCTGTGCAACGGCTACGTTGTGCAGTGGTCGCACACACGCTCATAGTTGGTCAACAGGTCGTCCAGCACAAAGCCATATTCAATGGAGCAGCTGCCGGCCTGCAGGCGGGCAATGTGGTGGGCCTTGATGGCACGTACCAGCTCGTTGACCACGGCTTCCAGCGGTTCCACCTTGCTGGCAAGATGCAGATCACCCTTGCGGAAAGCATCAGTGGTGCGGTTCAGAATATCCTGCACCGCATCCTCCAACACCTGCAGCTCGTCGCGGGCATCCTGCGAGAACTGGATTCCTTTGGTGTGCATCTCCTCGGCAGATTCCATCAGGTTTACGGAATGGTCGCTGATGCGCTCAAAATCGCTGATGGTGTGCAGCAGGGTATTTACGCTCTGGCTGTCGGCATGGTTCAGCTCACGGCTGGAAAGCTTGACGAGATAGGTGCCGAGAGCGTCCTCGTAACGGTCTACCTGCGTCTCTTCCTCGCGGATTTTCTGCGCAAGGGTGTCGTTCCACTCATGAGTCAGGCTCATGGCCTGCATCACGCCCACACGGGCAAGCTCTGCCATTTCAGCAGTTGCAGAGCGTGCACGCTCCACGGCCACGGCAGGGGTGTTCAGCAGGCGGTCATCCAGCAGCGCAAAGCTTTCCTTTTCCGGCGAATCCGGAATGGTGAGGATGGCCAGTTTTTCCAGCAGGTTTGCAAAGGGCAGCAGCACCAGCGTTGCCACGATATTGAACACCGAGTGCACCACAGCGATGCCCCATGCCTCGATAGTGGTGTTCACAAAAGCAAAGTGGCAGACCGTATTCAGGCCGTAAAAGCCGACAAGGAAGATGGTCACACCGATGATGTTGAAGTACAGATGGACCATGGCAGCACGGCGTGCATTCTTGTTGGCACCCACAGAGGAGATCAACGCGGTAACGCAGGTGCCGATGTTCTGACCCATGATAATGGGAATGGCACTGCCGTAGGTGATCACGCCGGTGGCGCTCAGCGCCTGCAGAATACCCACGCTGGCGCTGGAGCTCTGGATGATGCCGGTAACAAGGGCACCCACCAGACGCCCAGAAGAGGGTTGGAAAAGCGGGTGAACAGGCTGGTGAACCATGCCTCGTTCTGCAGGGGCAGGACGGCGTTAGACATGGTGGTCATGCCAGTCATCAGCACGGCAAAGCCGATGAGGATGGTGCCCACGCCTTTTTTCTTCTCACTCTTACACATATACAGCAAAATGCCGATAAATGCAAGCAAAGGACTGAAAGAAGTGGGTTTGAGCAGATTGATGAGGAGGCTGTCGCCCTGCAGGCCGGAAAGGCTTAGGATCCAGCTGGTGACAGTGGTGCCCACATTGCTGCCCATGATCACGCCGATGGCCTGATGCAGCTCCATGATGCCGCTGTTGACAAAGCCGACCACCATGACCGTGGTAGCGCTGGAACTCTGGATCACAGCGGTGACGCACAGGCCAAGGAAAAAGCCTTTAAGGGGGTTGTCAGTCAGCTTGCTCAGGATCTTCTGCAGCTGGCCGCCGGCCTGCTTTTCCAGTGCTTTGCCCATGATGTCCATGCCGAACAGGAACAGGGCAAGACCTCCAAGCAGGGAAAAGACATTGAAGATGGTCATAAAGATTTCCTCACTTTTGTTTGACGTGTTTTTGATGTGTTTCTCCTGATTTTGAGTATACAGATGCAATGTAAAATCCAAAATCGAGGGAATGTAAAATCCGTGTAAAGGTAAGAAAAATGTAAAAAATCAGTACATGGCTGCGCTGCTGCGTGCATTCTTGCCGGGCTGCGAAAAAGCCGCCCGCACAATATTGTTTTTTACCGATCGTTCTATTATAATAATAAGAAGGAATCCTGCACGGTACCTGACAGCAGGCAGGGCTGTGCAGCAAAAGGGAGCACAGGAGGAACAAGAATGGGCACATTCAATGTCTCGCTCAAAACGCTGACTGACCGTGTCAGTATGGAAGTTGTCTATACGCCGAAGGAACTGGATCAGATCTGTGTGGAGATCGCCGAAGTGAACCGCCCGGGTCTGTTTCTGGCGGGCTATTACGATTATTTTGATAAGCTGCGTCTGCAGATTATGGGTCTGGCCGAGATGAACTTCTGTCCGGCCTTTCACCGGAAAAACGCTACGAAGCGCTGGATCAGCTGTTCCGTCAGCAGCCGCCGGCTGTTATCGTCTGCCGCAGCGAGGAATTGACTCCCTTCCCGGAGATGCAGGAGCTGGCCCAGAAGCATGGTGTTGCACTGCTGCGCTCCAATGAGACCACCTGCACTCTGATGGGCAGCCTGATCAGTGTGCTGAATCTGGAACTGGCACCGCGTATCACCCGCCATGGTGTGCTGGTGGAAGTGTACGGCGAAGGCATCCTGATCCTGGGCGACAGCGGCATTGGCAAAAGCGAGCTTGCCATCGAGCTGGTCAAGCGCGGCCACCGCCTTGTGGCAGATGATGCGGTGGAGCTGCGCAAGGTGTCCAACCGCCAGATCATGGGTACTGCCCCGGAGAATATCCGCCACTTCATTGAGCTGCGCGGCATTGGCATCGTCAATGTGGCCCGTGTGTACGGTGTGGGCGCGGTCAAGCTGAGCGAAAGCCTTGACCTTGTGGTTCAGCTGGAAGCATGGGACCCCACTAAGAACTACCAGCGCACCGGTCTGGAAAACGAATACTACGACATTCTGGGTGTCAGCATTCCCAGCACCAGCATTCCGGTCTCACCGGGCCGCAATCTGGCTGTCGTGCTGGAAACTGCAGCCATCAACAACCGCCAGAAGAAGATGGGTTACAACGCAGCGCGTGAACTGCTGATCCGTCTGGGTCTGGACGATAAAATGGATTGATCCCACACCGCAAAAGGAGCAAGTTATCATGGAACGATTCAAGCAGAAACTGCAGGCAGCGGCGATCCCGTTCAGGGAAAATGAACCGCTTGCGGCGCACTGTACCTTTAAAATCGGAGGCCCGGCACAGCTGTTTGTCATGCCGGAAAACGAGCAGCAGCTCTGCAGTGCAGTTGCGCTTTGCAAAGAGCAGGCTGTCCGCTATTACCTGCTGGGCAACGGCAGCAACATCCTGTTTGCGGACGAAGGCTTTTCCGGCGTGGTGATCGATGTTTCGGCACTGGACGCAGAGATCGCGGTGGAAGATACAGTCCTGACCGCAGGCGCAGGTGTCCGCCTTGCGGCACTGTGTAAGGCGGCACTGAAGCATGGCCTGTCCGGGCTGGAATTTGCCTACGGCATCCCCGGCACGGTGGGCGGTGCAGTGTATATGAATGCGGGTGCTACGGCGGCGAGATGAAGGACGTGCTCACCACAGTGCGGTATCTGGCGGCAGAAGGCGAGGTCAGAGAAGTGCCTGCCGCAGAGCTGGATCTCCGCTATCGCCACAGCATTTTTGAAGAGAACAGCGGCTGCATCCTCTCGGCACAGTTCCATCTGCAGCCCGGAAACGCAGCGGACATCCGTGCAAAAATGGATGAATTGATGGCCAAGCGTGTGGAAAAGCAGCCGCTGGATAAGCCCAGCGCCGGCAGCACCTTCAAGCGCCCGGCGGGTGCTTTTGCGGCTGCGCTGATCGACCAGTGCGGCCTGCGCGGCTATCGCCACGGCGGCGCAGCGTCAGCGATAAGCACTGCGGCTTTGTGGTAAATCTTGGCGGCGCTACCTGTGCTGATGTGCTGGCACTCTGTGACGAGGTGCGCGCCATCGTAAAGGAAAAGACGGGCTACGACCTTGAAAAAGAGATCCGGGTCGTCCGATAACGGAAAAAGCAAAAAAGGAGCGGTAGATCAGATTATGGAGCTGTTGATCGTCAGCGGACTTTCCGGTGCAGGCAAGTCGGTGGCTATGAATGCGCTGGAAGATATCGGTTTTTTCTGTATAGATAATGTTCCGGCCGGACTGCTGCCCAGCATCACTGCATTCTCGGAAGCGGGCGACAGCCAGCTGGAGCGGGTGGCTCTTTCTATGGATGTGCGCGGCTGCCGCACCAGCGAAGAGATCGAGCGTGCGCTCGACAAGCTGGATGAGCAGGGTGTGGATTATAAAATTCTATTTCTGGATGCCCCGGACGATGTACTCATGCGCCGCTACAGCGAGACCCGCCGCCGCCACCCCATCAGCATTGCCGAGGGCATTTCCACCCGGGAGGCCTTTGCAAAGGAACGCAAAATATTGAAGCCTTTGCAGGAGCGTGCAGATTACGTCATCAATACTGCTCTGCTTTCTACAGCACAAAACAAAGAACGCATCTGCGATCTTTTTGCAAAAAATGGTGGAGCCAAGGGTGCCATGCGCCTGACCGTGATGTCCTTTGGATTCAAATTCGGCATCCCGCCGGAGGCAGACCTTGTGCTGGATGTGCGCTGCCTGCCCAACCCCTTCTACGTGCCGGAACTCAAGCATAAGACCGGCCTTGATCAGGATGTGGTGGATTTTGTCATGAGCCACCCGGAAGCGCAGGAACTGCTCAAGCGGTATGAGAACTTTTTGCAGTATGCACTGCCGCTGTACGTCAAGGAGGGCAAAAGCCAGCTGACCATTGCGGTGGGATGTACCGGCGGCAAGCACCGTTCCATTACATTTGCGCGTAAGATCGCGGAGTATTGCACGCAACTCGGCTACGAGCCGGGCGTGCAGCACCGCGATGCCAAGCGCTGACAGAATTCGAGGAAGTATGAGTAGTTTTGCATCCCGCGCGCGGAGGAGATCGCGCAGCGCAGCATCCAGAAGGATTGCTGTGTGCGTGCGGCAGCTTATGGCATTGCGTGCTTTGCCAAATATTTTGATGCAAAGGGTCTGGTGGTGCAAACCGAGCAGCAGGAGACGGTGCAGGCTGCCCAGCAGCTGTTCGCACGCTGTGGCGTGCAGGGCGAGATCCTGCACAAGCAGCGGCCCAGCGGCGTGCTGTATGAATTCAACATCCGCGCACCGGAGCAGGTGGCCCGGGTGCACGAGCTGTTCGGCACCACGGGCAGCGAGACCAGCCTGCAGATCGATCCCCGCCTTATCCGCTGTCAGACCTGCGTCAGTGCGTACATTGGCGCAGCTTTTTTGTGCAGTGGAACGGTCATTGATCCGCAGAAAGAATATAATCTGGAATTTCTTACCTCCCGCACCAATCTGGCACGGGACTTTGAAGCGCTGCTGGCAGAGCATGAGTTTGCACCACACCGCACCCGCCGCAACGGCGTGAACCTGATCTACGTCAAGACCGGGGCCAATGTGGAACGCTGCTCAGCTTTATGGGCGCTGGAAACGCTGCAGAGGAAATGCATGCACAAAAAGCCTTCAAACAGGTGCGCAACCAGACCAACCGACAGACCAACTGCGACACCGCAAACCTCGGCAAAACGGCCCGCGCCAATGCGCAGACGCTGAAGGCCATCCGCTTTCTGGAAGAGCAGGATGCCCTTAGCACTCTGCCGGAGGTACTGCAGGAGGCCGCTGCCAAGCGGATGCAGTACCCGGATCTTTCGCTCACAGCGCTGTGCGGCTGCTTTGAGCCACCCGTGAGCAAATCCGGCCTGTCGCACCGGATGAAGAAGCTGGAGCATTAGCCGAAAATCTGCGGCAGAATCTGGAACAGGAGGCAAAAGCATGAGCGAAGCATTACCCAATACCCGGCCTTTTGTCCATCTGCACATCCACACAGAGTACAGCCTGCTGGATGGTGCCTGCCGCATTGACCAGCTGATGGATCGCGTAAAAGAGTGCGGACAGACCGCCATTGCCTGCACCGACCACGGCGTGATGTACGGCTGCGTGCAGTTTTATAAGGCTGCAAAAAAGGCTGGCATCAAGCCATCATCGGCTGTGAGGTGTATGTGGCCACCCGCACCCGCTTTGACAAGGTAAATAAGATCGACGGCAACAACCACCTGATCCTGCTGTGCAAAAATGAGACCGGCTACAAAAACCTGATCAAAATGGTGTCGGCCGCCTTTGTGGAGGGCTTTTATTCCAAGCCCCGCATTGATAAGGAACTGCTGGAAAAATATCACGAAGGTCTGATCTGCCTGTCGGCCTGTTTGGCAGGCGAAGTTCCACAGGCCATTCTGGCGGGCGATTATGAGCGCGCCAAAGCAGCAGCGCTGTGGTATCGAGACCTCTTCGGCGAGGGAAACTATTATATCGAGCTTCAGGACCATGGTCTGGAAGAGGATAATACTGTGCTGCCGCAGCTCATCAAGCTTGCACGGGAGACCGGCATTCCCATGGCAGCCACCAACGACTCCCACTATCTGCGCAAGGAGGATGCCAAATGCAGGGCATCCTGCTCTGCATCCAGACCGGCAAGACCATTCAGGATGCGGATAAAATGGAGTTCCAGACCGACGAGTTCTATGTCAAAACGACAGACGAAATGTACGAGCTGTTCTCCATGGTGCCGGAAGCCTGCGAGAATACCGCCAAAATTGCCGAACAGTGTAACTTTGATTTTGATTTTGGACACACTAAAATTCCATATTACAAAGCGCCGAACGGTATGGATAATCAGGCGTTTTTTGAAAAGCTCTGCTGGGAAGGTCTGGAGCGCCGCTACGGCCCCAATGTTCCGCAGGCCAACAAAGACCGTCTGGAATACGAGATCGGCGTGGTCAAAAAGATGGGCTACACGAACTACTATCTTATCGTGTGGACTACGTGAACTACGCCAAGAGTCAGGGTATCCCGGTAGGCCCGGGCCGTGGCTCCGGCGCAGGCAGCATTGCGGCTTACAGCGTGGGCATCACGGATATCGACCCCATCCGTTATAACCTGATCTTTGAGCGCTTCCTGAACCCGGAGCGCGTCAGTATGCCAGATTTTGATGTGGACTTCTGCTACGAGCGCCGTCAGGAAGTGATCGATTACGTCAACCGGAAATATGGTGCCGACCATGTGGCTCAGATCGTCACCTTTGGCACCATGGCCGCCCGCAACGCCATCCGCGATGTGGGCCGCGTGATGGGCATTCCGTATCAGCAGGTAGATGTTGTGGCAAAGCAGGTGCCCATGGAGCTGAAAATGACGCTGAAGCGTGCGTTGGAGGTATCGCCGGAACTTAAGCGGATGTACGATACCGACCCGCAGGTCACAGAGCTGATCGACACGGCCTTGAAGGTGGAGGGCATGCCCCGCCATGCTTCCACCCATGCGGCGGGTGTCGTCATTACCCCGGAGCCTACGGACTACTATCTGCCGCTGGCCACCAACGACGGCCTGCCTGTGACCCAGTTCAACATGACCGAGATCGAAGAACTTGGCCTTTTGAAGATGGACTTTCTGGGCCTGCGCACGCTGACCGTCATTCATGACGCGGAAACTGCTGTGCAGAAGCACCACCCGGAGTTCTCCATCCAGAAGCTGGATTACGACGACCCGGACACCTACAGGATGCTGGGGCAGGGAGACACCGAGGGTGTGTTCCAGCTGGAATCTTCTGGCATGAAGCAGGTGCTTGTGGGCCTGCAGCCGCAGAACCTAGAAGACATTATCGCTCTGATCAGCCTGTACCGTCCCGGCCCCATGGATTCGATCCCCACCTACCTGCGCAACCGCCACGAGCCGGACAAGATCAGCTATAAGACCCCACAGCTGGCCCACATTCTGGATGTGACCAATGGCTGCATCGTCTATCAGGAGCAGGTCATGCAGATCTTCCGGGAGCTGGCAGGTTTTTCTTTTGGTCAGGCAGACAATGTCCGCCGTGCCATGAGCAAAAAGAAACATGCCGTCATGGAGGCCGAGCGAGAGCACTTTGTGTACGGCTGCACCGATCCCGGCAACGAATGCCCCGGCTGTGTGGCAAACGGCATCTCTGAGAAGGTGGCCAATGAGATCTACGATGAAATGTCCAGTTTCGCTTCATATGCGTTCAATAAGAGCCATGCGGCCTGCTATGCCTATGTGGCATTCCAGACGGCCTACCTCAAGTGCCATTATCCCAGTGAGTTCATGGCGGCTTTGCTGACCAGTGTGCTGGATAACACGGATAAGGTCATTGAATATTCCGGCGAGTGTGCCCGCCTTGGCATCAAGGTGCTGCCGCCGGATGTGAATGTTTCCAACGGCGGCTTTACGGCGGATGGAAGCGGTCAGATCCGCTTTGGCCTGAATGCGGTCAAAAATGTGGGCCGCAACCTGATCGAGAATGTGGTGAAGGGGCGGCAGAATAAGCCTTACACCAGCCTGTACGATTTCTGCAAGCGGATGCATGGCAATGAACTGAACCGCCGGGCAGTGGAGTGCCTCATCAAGGCCGGCGCATTCGATCATCTGGGCAACAACCGCCACAGCCATGTGGAGGCCGTGGAGGGCATTCTGAAGAGCATTGAGACCGACTCTCGGCGCAATCTGGATGGACAGCTGGATCTGTTTTCGGTGATGAGCGGGGAAGCACAGAGCGGTGCTTCCGAGGATAACTATGAAATAAAGCAGCTGCCGGAATACAGCCATAAGGAACTGCTCCAGCAGGAAAAGGAAGTCAGCGGCCTGTATCTGTCCGGTCATCCGCTGGATGCTTACCGGGAACAATCGGCACGCATTGCATCCCACACCATCAAGGATCTTACAGGGGAAGATGCCCATGTGAAGGATGGAGAAAAAGTGCGCATTGTGTGCGCGGTGGTAAAAAGCCGCATGATGACCACAAAGTCCAACAGCATGATGGCTTTTACCAGCGTAGAAGACCTGACCGGCACCATGGAAGTGATCGTATTCCCAAAGGTGCTGGATGCTTTCCGGGATTCACTGCACGAAAATGCAGTCGTCGTGATCGATGGCAGACTGTCGGTACGGGAGGATGAAGCTTCCAAGCTGCTGGCAGAGAGCATCGTCCCGATCGATAATTACGATCCGGCCCGACTGGATAACGGCAGGCCGGACCCGATGAAAACGGCAGCAAAGAAGCTGTATATCCGTGTGCCTTCCGCAGCAGCAGGGAATATGCAAAGGTGGTCAATCTGCTTGGCATTTTTGATGGGGATATGCCGGTGCTCCTGTATCTGACCGATACCAAGCAGTATCTGCGTGTGCCGCGCCATCTGTACGCATCCGGCCATCCGCTGCTGTTCAAAGAGCTGGAAAGGCTGGTCGGAACGGACAACATTGCAACAAAATGACATTTCCGTGCACGAATCTTAACGCAAATCCGGCGGGATGGCTGTTTCCAAAATAAGGCGTTTGTGTTATAATGATTCAAGGCAAATGAAGTGCTTTGGACAGCGTTAAAACGGAGAACGCTGTGATACCATTGGGTAAATGAAGAAACAAATTGGAGGGAAACTCTCGTATGGAAAAGCAGATCAAAACGATTGGCGTATTGACGAGCGGTGGTGATGCTCCTGGCATGAACGCTGCCGTGCGCGCCGTAGTCCGTACCGGCCTGCATAAGGGTTACCGCATGATCGGCATTCAGCGTGGCTACAATGGCCTGCTGAACGGCGAATGCTTTGAGATGAACCTGCGCAGTGTGTCGAACATCATCTCTGCAGGCGGTACCATTCTGTATACCGCCCGCTGTCTGGAATTCAAGACCAAGGAAGGTCAGGACAAGGGTGCAGAGAAGTGCCGCGAACTGGGCATTGATGCGCTGGTGGTTATTGGCGGCGACGGTTCTTACCGCGGCGCTCGTGAGCTGGCCCACCGCGGCATTCCGATGATCGGTCTGCCCGGCACTATTGACAACGATATTTCCTGCACCGATTACACCATTGGCTACGATACCGCCATGAATACCGCGCTGGAGATGATCGACAAGCTGCGCGATACCACCCAGAGCCACGACCGCTGCAGTGTGGTCGAGGTCATGGGCCGCAACGCCGGTTATATTGCTCTGAATGTTGCAATTGCTTCCGGCGCTATGGCTGTTCTACTGCCGGAGAAGGAATTTGACATGCAGCGTGATATTCTGGATAAGATCGCTGAGACTCAGAAGACCGGCAAGCGTCACTTCATTATTATCGTTGCCGAGGGTGTCGGCCATGCACAGGAGATCGCAAACGAGATTCAGGCACGCACCGGCATCGCTCCCGCGCCACCATTCTGGGCCATGTCCAGCGCGGTGGTTCTCCCACTCTGCGTGACCGTGTGAACGCTTCTGCAATGGGCTACCATGCCGTGTGCCTGCTGGAGCAGGGCAAGTATAACCGCATCGTCGGCATGAAGGGCGAAAAGCTGGTGGATTACCCTGTGGATGAAGCTCTTGAAATGACCAAGACGCTTGACCCGGTGCTGATCGACGTGTGTAACACCATTTCTATCTGATATTTATAAAGCCAATACTATGGAGCTGTTCTCTCGAAGAATCGGGAGGATGGCTCTTTTTTGCGTTTTAACGTAAAATACATGAACTGGCTGGAACTTTCTGCATTTTTAAAAAAGAAAATCGTGAATGAAAAGTGCATAGCTTATAATTGAAATTTGTGGAAGGTGGTTTACGGGAAATTGTGAAGGAATACGCAGGGCGTGTTTTACTACTTTGGCAGGAAAATAACGATGATGCGTGAGGCAAAAATTGTAGCATAAAAAGCCAATTTTGTCTTGAACTTTTTGCCGTATGTGCTAGAATAAAAGAGAAAGGCATCCTTGTGTCCAACAGATATCTGGATGTGAATATTGGAAAGTAAATTCGGAGGTAATCACAATGGCTGATATGTTTGCACCGCTGGTAGCACAGCTGAAGGCAAATCCCAAGACGATCGTTTTCACCGAGGGCAATGATCCCCGCATTCTGGAGGCCGCTGCAAAGCTGCTGGCCGAGGGCGTGCTGAAGGTCGTCATGGTGGGCAACGAGGCTGAGTGCAAGGCTGCTGCTGCCGCCGGTAACTTTGATATTTCCGCTGCCGAGATCATCGACCCCGAGAACTATGCCGGTTTTGATGAGATGGTCAACACCATGGTGGAGCTGCGCAAGGGCAAGCAGACCGCTGAGGAGTGCACCGCTCTGCTGAAGAAGTCCAACTACTTCGGCACCATGCTGGTGAAGATGGGCAAGGCTGATTGCCTGCTGGGCGGCGCTACTTACTCCACTGCCGACACCATTCGTCCCGCTCTGCAGCTGGTCAAGACCAAGAAGGGCGCACATCTGGTCAGCTCCTGCTTCATTCTGGACCGTGACTGCGGTGAAGAGGGCCTGAAGCGCATTGCCATGGGCGACTGCGCTGTTAACATCGACTATACCGATACCATTGATAAGGCTACCGGCGAGGTCAAGATCGCCGCTTCTGCAAAGCTTGCTGAGGTTGCTATTGAGACCGCTAAGACCGCAAAGTTGTTCGGCATCGATCCGAAGGTTGCTGTGCTGAGCTTCTCCACCAAGGCTCCGGCAAGGGCGGCACCGTTGCTTTGAGCCATGACGCTGTGATCAAGGCTCAGGAAATGGATCCCGAGTTGGCTGTGGACGGTGAGCTGCAGTTTGACGCTGCCGTTGCTCCCGAAGTTGCACAGGTCAAGTGCAAGGGCAGCAAGGTGGCTGGTCAGGCCAATACCTTCATCTTCCCCTGCATCGAGGCCGGCAACATCGGCTATAAGATTGCTCAGCGTCTGGGTGGTTATGCAGCTTACGGCCCCATCCTGCAGGGTCTGAACGCTCCCATCAACGACCTGTCCCGTGCTGCAACGCCGACGAGGTCTACAAGATGAGCCTGATCACTGCCTGCCAGTCTTGAGCTGACTGATTGAAAATAGCCGCCGCATTCACCGTACAAAACGGGCAGAATGTTGAGCCTCAAAGGCAGATTTCAAAAAATGAGTATAGAAAAGCTGAGCATCTGTGAAAAAGCAGGTGCTCAGCTTTTTGCATTTTCAGTTCCGAAAAATTCTACTCTTTTTGAGGGAAAAAGATGAGATTTTTGATTTCCGCTTTTCGTTGGCGCTATTTTGCAATAGCCTCTTTACAGGTTTGCTCAGTTCTTTTCGATATACACGCTGGTGGAGGGGAACGCAAAATCCACACCGTCGGCCTGCATGATGTCCATAATGTTCAGGTTCAGGTCGTTCTGCATCTGCAAAAATTCCGCGTAGGCGTTAGTCAGCAGGTAGGCGGAGACCAGAATGTTGATGCTGGAATCGCCAAAGTTTGCAAGCTGTACGATGTTGGTACCTTGTTGGTGTAAGGGCTTGCGTCCAGCATGGTCTGCAAGTCTTTCATCAGCTGTTCCAGCTTCGGGCGGGTGGTGCCATAGGTGACACCCAGATTGAACTTGTAGGGCCGCATGGTGCGCAGGGCGGCGTTCTGCACGGTGGAAGAGCAGATCTTACTGTTCGTCACCACATTGATGGTTTTATCCAGCGAGCGGATGCGGGTGGAACGGAAGTTGATGTCGATCACTTCGCCTTCCACATCGCCCACAGTGATCCAGTCGCCCACCGAGAAGGGCTTGTCCAGCAGAATCACGATGCCGGAAAACAGGTTGCTGGCGCTTTCCTGTGCGGCCAGCGAGATGGTCAGACCAACCAGACCGGCACCGGCGACAATGCTGCCGATGGGAAAGCCCACTTCTTGTGCCAACGCTGCCACGCACAGCACGATCACCAGCACCTTGTAAGCGGTGTCCAGCAAAGAGCAGAGTGTTTTGTTGGAGCGGATCTCCGGGCTGCAGGAAGCCAGCAGCAGGTCGGCCAGATCCGATGCCGCATACAGGCCTTCGCAGACCAGCAGGGTCATGACAAGGCGGAAGCAGACCAACAGCAGTTTGGCAATGCCGGGAATGGCCCAGGGCAGGGAAGCTGCCGCCAGATATACGCCAACCGCAGTGCACATGCGCTGGATGGGTACCGCAAAGCTGCGCAGCAGGATGGGAGTGCCGTTAAAGTGCCACTTGCGGGCCAGCAGTGCCGGAATGCCCTTTTTGCTCAGCCAGCGGCGTACCAGCATGCGGCAAGCAGAATGAGCAGCGCGCACCCTGCGCGCGCAGCCAGTGCAAACCAGCCCTCCAGCAGTACAGAGCCAAGCTCAAACGAAAGATCACGAATAGAAAAGATCATGATAACCTCCTGAATTTTATACGACCCATCTATGATACCATACCGTACCCACCCGGGCAAGAGCTTACAGAGAAGGGAGCTTGAAAGAATTACTTTGACATTTTTTGCACAAATTTTAAGATGCCCTCTTGACAAGCTGGGCCTGCCACGCTATACTTTGTGCCAGAAAGTTCGTTTCAGGGCGGGGTGAGATTCCCCACTGGCGGTAAAGTCCGCGACCACCCGCAAGGGTGCTGACCCGGTGCAACTCCGGGACCAACGGTATAGTCCGGATGCAAGAAACGGCAGGCAAATCGTTGTCTACGCGCTGTTGCAGTGTTTTTGTTGCAACAGGGCGCTTTTCTATTTGTCCTTCCCGTTCCAAAAACAAGATACGAAAAGAGCTTTCGGAACAATTTTTGTAAGGGGCATCTTACCCCGGGAAGGATCATTACCATGAAAAAAGCACGACTCACAATCTTACTGTTGCCGCCATGCTCAGTGCGGTGGCCTTTATCCTGATGTTCATTGAGTTTCCCATTCCGATGCTCATCCCGTCCTTCGTCAAGATGGACTTTTCTGACCTGCCGGCTCTGCTGGGTGCCTTTGCTCTCGGCCCGGTGTACGGTGTGGTCATCAGCTTTATGAAGAACCTGCTGCACATCGTTATCAAGGGCACTTCCACTGCATGCGTGGGCGAGCTGTGCAACTTCATGCTGGGTGCGGTTTTCTCCGCTGTGGCAGGCGTTATCTATAAGCACCACAAGAGCCGCAAGACCGCCATCATTGGTGCTATTGCAGGCGCTGCAGCCATGGCTGTGTTCAGCGTACCGTCCAACTACTTCATCACCTATCCGGCCTATGTGCAGTTCTACCACATGCCGCTGGAAGCCATCCTCGGCATGTATCAGGCCATCCTGCCTTCTGCAGACAGCCTCATCAAGTGCCTTGTCATCTTCAATATGCCCTTCACGCTGGTCAAAGGCCTGCTGGATGCAGTGCTGTGCATGCTGATCTACAAGCCGCTGTCTCCCATCCTGCACGGCAGAAAGTAACTTGTTCTCCATTTTTTCTTCTTCTCAAATCATATAACCACAGCAAAACTCCCCGGTCAGGTCCCGCAGTGCGGTTCCCGGCCGGGGAGCTGCTATTTAGAGGAAAATATATCCGCCAGCGGTCGATCAGGCTAATGCCCCTTTGTCCAGCCATCTGCCGCGTACCAGCCGCACAAGGAACAGCACCCCGCGCATGGTCAGCTCAAAGCTCATGGCCATCCATACGCCCACCAGCCCAAAATGCGGAGCCAGCAGGGAAGCCAGCGTGAGCCGGATGCCCCACATGCTGACAAGGTTCAGCACAAAGCATCCCGTGCTGTCTCCGGCACCCTGCATGGCACCGCTGGCAACGATACTGGCACCGAACATCGGTTCGGCCAGTGCTTCAATGCGCAGCACCTGTGCGCCCAGCGCAATAACTGCCGCATCTGCGGTGAAAATACCCATCAGGTTTGGCGCAAAAATGTACATGCCAACACCGGTCAGCGCCATGATGCCTATGCCCATGCCGGTGCACAGCCAGGCAAAGTTTTTTGCCATATCCCGACGGTTTGCGCCCACGGCCTGCCCCACCAGTGCAAGGGATGCATCCTGAATGCCATAGCCTGCCATGTAGCACAGGCTTTCGGCGCTCACGCCCAGACTGTTGGCAGCAATGGCGGTGGTGCCAAGGCCGGATACGATGCGGATGAGCAGCACCTGCGCCGAGGAAAGAACTGCACGCTCTGCAGCCAGCGGTGCGCCTACCTTCACAGGTTCTGCAGGCAGGCTTTGGTAATGTGCCAGGAGCCGGGCTTGTGGATGCACAGCGGGCCGTCCCGCAGCAGTAGGAGTGGCAAGGGTCAGCACACCGCTGATAGCGGTAGCAAGGGCGGTGCCAGTGCTG
>ENA-OQAS01000696-OQAS01000696.1-human-gut-metagenome-genome-assembly--contig:-NODE-696-length-17303-cov-1.690440_pt1 | contig 17303 bp, 31 predicted proteins | sample MGYA00242733_ERZ504523 | MGnify/ENA primary metagenome ERZ504523 (study PRJEB26092, sample SAMD00036239) | human gut metagenome | host: Homo sapiens | study: EMG produced TPA metagenomics assembly of... | reverse complement strand
TTCTATTCCTTCTACAAATTAAATCAATTGATTCATAAAATCTTTGAATAACACCTATTAAAAATCATTATAAATAAAATCAATTCCATCAAATTGATTCGTAAGTGAGATCAAGGTATTTTCTTTAGATGACCATAATGCTTTAAAATCTTTTTCATTCTGTGTGTGTATTGCTTTAGCATAGTTATAAACAAGTTGTTTAATTTCTTCCATAATATTTCTCCTTTTTGACATTAAACATCATTACTCTTAATAAAATTCTTAGTGAGTGTTTTTTTATTAGAATTTTAAAAAAATAATAAAGACAACAAAAGAACACTAAGAAAAATAAAGTAAATGGAAAGGGTTCCTCTCCAGCAAATATAAAAAATGAACGTATTGAATCAAAGTGATACCTGCCAGACAATATGATTGATCCAATAAAGAAATTAGAAAAAAATACTAAAAAATAAACTTCATCTTTACTCAACAATCTTTTCTCTTCCATATACTTTCCTCCCTTGAATTTAGGTATATATAAATATTATACAGTACTTACCCATTAAAGATATCTATAATCTAACTCATCTATACAAATGTACATATAGATTATTTTATGATACACTAAATGCGAAAAATTGTGTTTTTAAAGTATAGAATTCTATATTTTTTTATAAATGAAAGGGAAGAAAATGAAAAGAAAATTTTGGGGTTTTACAAAGAATAGGACGTAGTTTATGTTACCTATTGCTGTACTACCAATTGCGGGAATGTTTTTAGGTATTGGGAGTTCTCTTACTAACGAAGCAACGATTGTCTTCTCTTTGGTTAGAGTAGTATTTAGGTACAAGGAACAACTTTAAATTCATATTATTGATTTTATTAATGTCTGTAGGGCAAACAATTTTTGATAATCTGCCTTTGATTTTTGCATCCTCTGTTGCTTTAGGAATGGCAAAGAAATCAAAAGAAGTAGCAGTGTTATCTTCTATTATTGCTTTTTTTGTAATGCATTCAACAATTCATAGTTTACTTGTTTTTAATGGTGTTATTGAAGGTAATAAAATTATTAAAGGTGTTGTTGAAGGAACACTTACAAATGTATGTGGGCAAGTATCCTTACAAATGGGGGTATTTGGAGGAATTATTGTTGGTTTAGGTGTGAGTTATTTACATAATCACTTTTATCAAATTCAGTTACCTGATTTTTTATCTTTCTTTGAAGGAGAAAGATTTATTCCTATTATTTCTACCATTGTTTATATTTTGGTAGGATTTTTGATGTTTTATATTTGGCCTACTTTCCAAGATGGAATTTTTAAATTTGGACAATGGATTGCTAGTAGTGGCTATGGGGGAACTTTTGTTTATGGAATTGTTAAAAGAGCCTTGTTCCTTTTGGCTTACATCATGTTTTCTATATGCCTTTTTATCAAACTGCTATTGGTGGTACTTTGGAAGTCAATGGGGTTTTAATTGATGGTGCCCAAAATATCTTCTTTGCTCAACTTGCTGATCCAAATTTAAAGCACTTTAGTGTTGAAGCAACTAAGTATTTCTCTGGTGAATATATGATTATGATGTTTGGTTTACCAGGAGCAGCTTTAGCGATGTATCGCAGTGCTAAAGCTGAATCAAAAAAGTTATAAGAAGTCTTTTTTATCAGCAGCCTTACGAGTATGCTTACAGGAATTACAGAACCCATTGAATTTGCTTTTATTTTTGTGGCTCCTATGTTATTTGTCGTTGATGTTTTTTTAGCGGGAACAGCTTTTGTTTTAGCCCATGTTTTAAAGGTGACGATTGGATTTACTTTTTCTTGTGGTTTAATAGATTTTCTTGTTTTTGGTGTATTACAAGGTAATAGTAAAACTCATTGGGTTTTTATTATTGTTGGTGGAGTTATGTATTTCTTCTTATATTATTTTTCATTCCGTTTTTTAATTAAGAAATTTGATTTAAAAACACCAGGAAGAGAAGATGATAATAAATTAACGATTTTTAATAAAAAGAAAATGGATTACTCTTTTGACCAATCATTACTTGATCCTCAAGTACAAATGATTATTAAAGGACTAGGTGGAAGATATAACTTTAGTGATCTTGATTGTTGTATTACACGATTACGTGCTTCTTTACAAGATCCAAGTCTTGTAAGCGAAGGTTCTTTAAAACAAGCAGGGGCAGCTGCTGTTTTATTACAGGGCAATGCTATTCAAATCATCTTTGGGCCAAAAGCTTCTTCTTTAAAAACAAAGATTGATGATTATTTAAATAATGTTCCTGCTTCTTATGATGAAGAAAAAACAATTGTGTATCATACAACAGATGTAGAAATAGGAAATATCGTTGATGGTGAGGTTTTACCTATTGAAGATTGTTGTGATGATATCTTTGCTCATAAGTTATTAGGAGATGGTATCATGATTCGACCAATACATGGTTTGGTTGTTGCTCCTTGTGATGGAACGATTTCTATGATTTATCCTACAAAACATGCTTTAGGGATTGAATTAGAAAATGGTGTGGAAATATTGATTCATTTTGGTATTAATACTGTAAAATTAAATGGACAAGGGTTTGAACTTCTTGTTAAAATAAATCAAAGGGTAAAAAAAGGAGATCTTTTATGGAATGCAGATTTGCATTATATTAAAGAAAATGCGGTAGATGATTGTCTTTTAATGATTATCACTAAAGGCCAAGGACCTTTAGAAAAGAACTATGGTCATAAAAAAGTGGTGAAACAATTTTAAAAATAAAGAGGTGAACATAAATGTATCAAGTCTTAAAAATATTAAACAATAATACCATTCTAGCTAAAGAAGATGATAATGAAATAATAGTTATGGCTAAAGGAATTGGTTTTGGTAAAAAAATAGATGAACATTTTGAAATTCCACCTCATGCCAAGAAATACATGATGCAAAAAAACTATCAAGCTAAAGATAAACAAAAGAAAGTCATTGACTATATCAATCCTGTTTATCTTGAAATTGCAGCTGAAATCATTAAAGAAGCAACTAATAAATTTAAAGAAGTAAATCATGATATTCTTATTCCACTTGCTGATCATATTCATTTTACGATCAAACGTATGGATGAAAATATCTTGCCTAGTAATCCATTTACCTATGATATACGACTTCTTTTCCCTGATGAATATGAAGTTGCTTTAAAATCAAAAGAAATTATTAAATCTTTTATTAATAAAGAAATCAACAATGATGAAGTAAGTTGCATTACTTTACATATTCACTCGGCAATTTCTTCTAATAAAGTAGGAGAATCTATGGAAGCTGCTCGTGTTGTTCATGAAAGTATTATTAAATTACAAACCGATTTAAATATGAAAATTGATGTTGAATCAATTTCTTATGCCCGTTTAATGAATCATATTAAATTCCTAATCATTCGTTTAAATACTAATGAACAATTGCAAATGGATATTAGTGAATTTACCAAAAATAAATTTCCTTTTGCTTATGAACAGGCAATAAGGATGTGTGATAATTTATCAAAAGTACTTCATAAAGAATTACCAGAATCAGAAATTGGCTATCTTGCTTTACATTTGGAAAGAATTTTATCAAGTGCATTTCAAATTAGGGATCACCTTTTTTATTTATTGATAAATTGTGATTGTTTTATATTATATATTATCTTTTTCATTATTTTTTATATCAAAAAATAATGAAAGAACATAAAAACGTAAAAAAAATGATTGACGCTTACATTTTTTTGATGTTAGTATATCACTGTAATTAAATTGAATATTCAATAGTGTGTAACTTTAAGTAGGCATTAACTATTTTAAAAGAAAGCAATGGGTGCATTGTATCTTCTTTTAAATAGTTGGCCTACTTTTTTGTTATTCAATGTTAATTAGAGAGAGGGAGGAAAAATATGGTAGGAATTATTCTTGCAAGTCATGGTGAATTCGCTAATGGAATTTTACAATCTGGTTCTATGATTTTCGGTGAACAAAAAGATGTAAAAGCTGTGACTTACAACCAAGTGAAGGTCCTGATGATTTAAGAGCAAAAATGGAAGAAGCTATTTCCACTTTTGAAAATCAAGACGAAGTTCTTTTCTTAGTTGATTTATGGAGTGGTACTCCTTTCAACCAAGCAAACTTATTACTTAACGGTCATGAAGATCATTGGGCAATCGTTACTGGGTTAAATTTACCAATGCTTATTGAAGCATATGCAATGCGTATGTCTACTGACAGCGCACATGAAATCGCAACTCATATCTGTGAAGTTGCTAGAGACGGAGTTAACATTCGTCCAGAAGAATTAGAACCTAAAAAGGAAGAAGCAGTAAAAGCTGAAAACAGCACCTGCTGGGGCTATTCCTGAAGGAACTGTTCTTGGAGATGGACATATTAAATATGTCTTAGCTCGTATTGATACACGTTTATTACATGGTCAAGTAGCTACTACTTGGACAAAATCAACTCAACCAACTCGTATCATTGTTGTATCTGATGCTGTTTCTAAAGATGCATTACGTAAACAAATGATTGAACAAGCTGCACCACCAGGTGTTAAAGCAAACGTTGTACCAATCAAAAAGATGATCGAAGTCGCTAAAGATCCTCGTTTTGGTGCTACTAAAGCTTTATTGTTATTTGAAACTCCTCAAGATGCTTTAAGAGCTATTGAAGGTGGCGTTGATATTAAAGAATTAAATATTGGTTCTATGGCTCACTCAGTTGGTAAAGTAGTTGTTAATAAAGCCATTGCTATGGATCAAGATGATGTTGAAACTTTAGAAAAATTAAAAGAAATGGGTGTTACTTTCGATGTTCGTAAAGTACCTGCTGATTCTAAAGAAAATATGGACAGTCTTCTTAAAAAAGCAAAGACTGAACTTCAAAATATGAAATAGGGGGAAAATTTAATGTCTGCAATTACTATTATGTTAATTATTTTAGTAGCATTATTAGCAGGTATGGAGGGGATTTTAGATGAATTCCAATTCCATCAACCACTAGTAGCGTGTACTTTAATTGGTTTAGTTTCAGGACATCTAAGTGAAGGTATTATCTTAGGTGGTTCTTTACAAATGATTGCCTTAGGATGGGCAAACGTTGGTGCTGCTGTTGCTCCAGATGCTGCTTTAGCTTCTGTTGCTTCTGCAATTATCATGGTTTAGGTTTAAATGGTGGTACTGTTAATACACAAACAGCTATCTCTACTTCAATTGCTGTTGCAATTCCTTTATCAGTAGCTGGTTTATTCTTAACTATGATTTGTCGTACAATCGCTATCCCATTAGTTCACTTAATGGATGGTGCTGCTGAAAAAGGTGATTACCGTAAAATTGAAATCTATCAAATTTTAGGTATCTTATTACAAGGTGTCAGAATCGCAGTTCCTGCTGCTGCACTATGTATCGTTCCTGCTGAAGCAGTAACTAGTGTTTTAAATCAAATGCCTGCTTGGTTATCAGGTGGTATGACTGTTGGTGGTGGAATGGTTGCCGCTGTAGGTTATGCAATGGTTATTAATATGATGTCAACTAAAGAAACTTGGCCATTCTTTGCTATCGGTTTCGTATTAGCTGCATTAAGCGAATTAACATTAATCGCTTTAGGTGCTTTAGGTGTTGCTATTGCTTTAATTTACTTAGGATTAAAAGAAAACGGTGGTTCTGGTAATGGTGGTTCTACTGGTTCTGGTGATCCATTAGGTGATATTTTAAATGACTATTAATCTTGAAGGAGGAAAGAAATATGGCAGAAAAAATTCAATTAACTAAAAAAGATCGTTTATCAGTTGCTTGGCGTCATCAGTTCCTTCAAGGATCATGGAACTATGAACGTATGCAAAATGGTGGTTGGTGTTATTCAATTATCCCAGCTATCAAAAAATTATACAAAGATCCACAAGATAGAGCAGATGCTTTAAAAAGACATCTAGAATTCTATAATACACATCCTTATGTTTCAGCTCCAGTTATGGGTGTTACATTAGCCTTAGAAGAAGAAAGAGCTAATGGTGCTGAAATCAATAATCAAGCTATTCAAGGGGTTAAAGTTGGTATGATGGGACCTCTTGCTGGGGTTGGAGATCCAGTATTCTGGTTCACTTTAAGACCAATCTTAGGTGCTTTAGGTGCTTCTCTTGCTTTAGGTGGAAGTATTGTCGGTCCATTATTATTCTTCTTTGCTTGGAATATTATCCGTATGGCATTTATTTGGTATACTCAAGAATTTGGATATAAAGTTGGTACTTCTATCGCAAAAGATTTATCTGGTGGTTTATTAGGTAAAATTACTCAAGGTGCTTCTATTTTAGGTATGTTCATTATCGGTTCTTTAGTTCAACGTTGGGTAAGTATTTCATTTACTCCTGTTGTTTCTAGAGTTACTCAATCTGAAGGTGCTTATATTGATTGGAGTCAAATCAAAGGTGGGGCTGAAGGTATTAAATCAGCTTTATCTCAATATGCTTCCCTTGGAGCTACTGGATTAGATAAAATTAAAGTTACTACTTACAACAAAACTTAGATCAATTAATTCCTGGTCTTGCAGCATTATTACTTACATTACTTTGCTGCTGGTTATTAAAGAAAAAAGTTTCACCAATCGTTATTATCGTTGCATTATTTATCGTTGGTATCTTAGCTCGTTTAGCTGGAATTATGTAATTTAAAAAGTTCAATATTTATGGAGGGAATATATGGTACAATCATTAAATAAAAAAGTCGATTTAACAATTAACGCTACTTCTTATTTAGGAATGGCAAACTATGGTAAAGTGTTAGTCGGGGATGAAGCTTTTGAATATTATAATGATAAAAACGTCAATGATTATATTCAAATTCCTTGGTCTGAAGTAACAGAAATCATGGCAAGTGTCATGTTTAAAGGAAAATGGATTCCTCGTTTTGCAGTTGTTACGAAAAACAACGGAAACTTATCTTTTCGACAAGAGATAATAAAAAGACATTAAGAGCTGTTAGAAATTATGTTGATCCAAATAATATGGTTCGTTCTCTTAGTTTCTTTCAAGTAATCTCTCGTGGTTTAAAATCATTATTCAAACGTAAATAAATATTGAGCAAAGGAGCTTCATTGCTCCTTTTTTTTGTTATAACGAAAGAAGTAATAGTATAGATCTAAAGAAAATACATTATTTCTTTAAAGCTGTTGAATATAAAAACTTTACGCAAGCAGCTAACGCTTGTCATATTGGACAAACAACCATGTCTAAATACATTGCTGTCTTAGAACAAGAACTCCAAACACAGCTATTTATAAGAGAACATAGAGCATTAACTCTTACTAAACAAGGAAAGCAGTTCTATGAAGGAATGAAAAACATTTATGCTTCTTATCAAACTTTATGTCAAAATATTCAACAAACGAATTCTTTACATATAGGCATGAAAACAACAGATTTTACAGACTTTGAAATTCTTGAAAGCTTTGAAAAGAAATACCCACATCTTTCTATTTCTTATTCTTATCTTGAAGAAAATGAATTGATGGAAGGCCTAAAAGCGCATCAACTCGATGCGTTAATTTCTCCAAGTATGCTCTCTTTCTACAAAATAATCCAATTGAAACAACAACCTTATCTAAAGAAAACGTTTCTCTTATTTGTTCAAAAGAACTGATCCATAAATATCATACAATAGAAAAGGTCATTCAATCTGTTCCCTATATTACAAAAGCAACAGATCAAAACTATCATCAATTATGTAAAGATGAACTTTATAAAATTTATCATACAACTTTTAATAAAGTAGAATACGTTAAAGAATTTCCTAAACAACTTCTTTTACTTAATCTATCTAGAGGTTTTTCAATCCTTCCTACAAAAGAAGTAGAAAACAGAGATCAGTTCTATTTAGAGGATATTAGTAAATACTTTTCTGATCTTGAAAAAATAGATCTTGTTTATTTAAAACAAAATAAATCAGAGAACTTAAATCTATTATTGCAACATATCCATGAAAAAAAGTGCTAGATTAAACATTTTTCGTTTTATCTTTTAACATTTATCCTATATAATACAAAGCAAGGAGTTGATGTTATGCAAAAAGATTTAACAAAAGGCAGTGCCTTAAAAAATATTATTACTTTCTCATTACCTTTTTTACTTGCTAATTTCTTACAAACATTCTATGGTATGGCTGATTTATTTATTGTCGGTCAATACAATGGAGCTGCTTCTTTATCAGGGGTTTCTATTGGAAGTCAGGTCATGCATATGATTACTGTCATGCTTGTAGGAATTGCAATGGGTTCAACGGTCATGATTGGTCGTTATGTTGGTGAAAGAAAAGAAGAAGAAAAAAAGATGACTGTTGGAAATACAATCATAATCTTTATGATTTTATCTCTGATTGTTACTTTGATTTTATTATTCTTTATTAATCCGATTGTTTCTATTATGTCTACACCTGTAGAAGCGATTCAAGAAACAACACTTTATTTAAAAATATGTTTTATTGGAATTCCTTTTATTACTGCTTACAATATTATTAGTTCTATTTTTAGAGGATTAGGGGATTCTAAAAGACCCATGTATTTTGTGGCAGTTGCTTGTTTTTTTAATATTGTGTTAGATTTCATTTTCATTGGTTATTTCAATATGCATGCCGTTGGTGCAGCATTTGGGACAGTGATTTCACAACTTATTAGTGTGATTGTTGCTTTATTTGCAATCATTAAAAGAAAATTGATTGTCATCCATAGATACCATTGAAATTACATAAAAAATTATTAAAGATATCTTTAAAATCGGTTTTCCTATTTCTATGCAAGATGGTCTTATTCAAGTATCATTCATTATTATTACGATTATCGCAAACATGCGTGGTGTTGATATTGCCGCAGCAGTTGGTGTTGTAGAAAAAATCATTAGCTTTTTATTCTTAGTACCATCAAGTATGCTTTCAGCAATTTCTGCTATATGTGCCCAATGTGTAGGAACAAAACAGCATCAACGTGCTCGTCAAACATTACGTTATGGAATGATAATTGCTTTAGGATTTGGAATTTTCTTTGCGATTACTTGTCAATTTATTTCCAAGGAAATTCTTTCGCTATTTACAAGTGAAGCTATCGTTATTATGTATGGAAAGTCAGTATTTAAAAGGATATGTTTAGATTGTATGTTTGCTTCTATCATTTCTGTTTAGTGGTTCTTACTGCTTATGGTTATTCTATGATTTCATTTATTCACAATGTCATCTCTATTGTTTTAATAAGAGTACCTGGAGCTTATATAACTTCTAAGCTTTTCCCTGATACTTTGCTTCCTATGGGTCTTACACCAGCATTAGGTTCTATTTTATCAGCAATGATTTGTGTAAGTATTTTTATCATTATGAAGAAAAAGAATAAATTTGATTATTAAAACGTCATCCAAGTGATGACGTTTTTAACTTAAACTTAATTGAAAGAATACATGTATAATCATTCTTTATCTTTTTGTTTGTTTCTAACTCTTTTATAGGAAGATAGGTGACATGATTTTTTCCATAAGATAAGGCCACTAACATTTGTTTTTTACCATATTTAATAGAAATTTTTTCTTCAATTTTATCATAATCCCAAACATCATAGTTACTAATGTTTTCTAAAAATGAAATACCTTCAGCTACATAATACCCATCTTCAAAAGCATCTATAATCTTCAAAGTAGAAGCTTCATAATCAACTACTAAAGCAATATTTCCGGTATTTGTTCCTTTTGAAGGATTATTATAAAATGTACAGATTTCTTTATCAGATATCTTTTTACCTTTTTGATATTGGGTTAAATACATAGTTAATGAATCAAAATCTTTTTTTGAATTATAATGAAATAACAAAATATTCCCTGGATGATTAGAAAGCATATTTGCCGTTTGCATTTCTGTGCTTTTTTCTAAATAAGGTTCTATATAGTTTTGTGGTTGTGTTAATTTTTTATAGATAAATATGCTTGTAATAAATATGAAAACAACAAGCATAACTATTAATAATCTTATAATTTTCTTTAGATACTTTTGTTTGTTTTTATTATCTTTTGTAATCTGAATAATATTTTCTTCTGCTTTTTGTTCAATTGTTTCTTTAGGTATATCTTCGCCAGCCAGAAACTCATTAATACTTATTCCTAATATTTTACATAATTCTAGATAAACAGAAACATCCGGTAAACATATACCTCTTTCCCATTTAGAGACTGATTTATCTGACATATTTAACTTTTCAGCAAGCTGTTTTTGTGTTAAGCCTTGTTCTTTTCTTTTAAAAGCTATATATTTACCTATTTTGATAAGATCCATATGACCACTTCCTTTAATCAAATCATATCATTTTAAATAGAAAACAACACCTCTTATAAGTAGAATTGGTTTTTATATTATGAAAAAACAAACAAATATTCAATAATATCGATATAATGAATTTAATAATAAAAAATAAGGAGAAATATAATATGAAACAATTTCCAGAAGGATTTTTATGGGGTGGAGCTACTGCCGCTAACCAATATGAAGGTGGTTGGAAAGAAGGAGGAAAAGGAGTAAGTTGTAGTGATGTACAATTATTTACTGATCCTAAATCAATGAATGATTTATTAAATACTCATGGTTTATGCGATATTTCTGATGAAATGATTGAAAAAGCTTTAAGTACTGATGATGAAGTTTACTATCCAAAACGTCATGGGATTGATTTTTATCATCATTATAAAGAAGATATTGCTTTACTTGCAGGAATGGGGTTTAAGGTTTATAGAATGTCTATTGCTTGGTCTCGTATTTTCTAGAGGGGATGAATTAGAACCTAATGAAGAAGGTTTAAAATTCTATGATGCTGTTTTGATGAATGTTTAAAATATGGAATGCAACCTTTAGTTACAATGTCTCATTATGAACCACCACTAGCATTCTGTATGGATTATAATGGTTGGTATGATCGTCGTTCCATTGAATTCTTTACACGTTATGTGGATGTTATTACTAAAAGATATAAAGATAAAGTTAAATTATGGCTTACATTTAATGAAATTGATTCAATCATTAGACATCCATTTATGACAGGTGGATTAATTGAATCAAGATTTAAACCTGAAGAATTTGAAGAAGTAGAATATCAAGCAATGCATCATCAATTGTGGCAAGTGCACTTGCTGTAAAAATTACACATGAAAACATTCCTGATGCTAAAGTAGGATGTATGCTTACAAAATTAACTTATTATCCATATACTTGTAAACCAGAAGATGTATTAGAACAACAACAAAGAATGAGACAAATCTATTGTTATAGTGATACACAAGTTCATGGTGAATATCCTAAATACTTATTACAAATGTATAAAAATAAAGGATTTAATATTAAAATGACAGATGAAGTATTTAGAAATCAATGAAAAAATATCCTGTTGATTTTATTTCATTTAGTTATTATTCATCAAGTTGTGTTGCTGCGGATACTAAAGGATTAGAAATGAGTGCAGGTAATACTGTTACAGCTATTAAAAACCCTCATATTCCTAGTTCTGATTGGGGATGGCAAATTGACCCTATCGGTTTAAGAATTTCTTGTGTAGATTTATATGATCGTTATAGAAAACCATTATTTATTGTTGAAAATGGTTTAGGTGCTAAAGATACTGTAGAAGCTGATGGTTCTATTAATGATGATTATCGTATTGATTATTTAAGAGAACATATTAGACAAATGTATAAAGCTATTGAAGAAGATGGTGTTGAATTAATGGGTTATACAACTTGGGCACCAATTGATTTATTATCTAACTCTACAAATCAAATGTCTAAACGTTATGGATTTATTTATGTAGATGTTGATGATTATGGTAATGGAACTTATAAACGCTCTAAAAAGAAATCTTATGATTGGTATAAAGAAGTTATTGCGACTAATGGATCTTCTATTTTAGATGACTAGTTAAGGAATCGAAAGATTCCTTTTTTCATACGTATTATCTTGCGTACTATCATACGTACTTTTTATATTTTCTTTTATTGAAAATCATAGAAAGGGGCTTTGTGATATAATTAGCTAAAGGAGATTTTTTATGAAAGAGAAAGTATTATTTTTTGATATAGATGGGACATTAGTATGCTCACAAGTGGGAATTTATGAAATTCCTACAGGTGTAAAACAACAATTAAATAAATTAAAGAAACAAGGACATAAACTCTTTATTTGCAGTGGAAGACCCAAAGCCATGTTAGATGAAAAATGGCTCGACGGAACTTTTGACGGTTATATTTTAAATAATGGTGGTTATGTAGAAATTGATGGAAAATCTATTTATGAAAATAGAATGGATTATGAGTTATGTTTAAAGACAGCAAATATGTTAGAAGAACTTCATTGTGATTATATGATTGCGACAGCGAATCATTTATACATTGATCCTTCTTATAAAGAACTTTATAACTTCTTTGTTCAAAATGGACATTTTGAAGATCTATTTACAATAAAGTTTGATCGTAATGAGGTATTAAAAAGAGCGATTAAAATAGAAGCCAATGTTACAAATAAAGATCGTGAAAAATAGAAAAGTATATCCAAAATGATTTTGGTTATGTTATTAATTTTGATGAACATGGCAGTGATAATGCTTTTGAATTCTATTCACCAACAATTTCAAAAGCTACAGGTATTCAAAAAATTCTTGATTATTATCATTTAAATCAAAATGACACATACGCTTTTGGTGATGGAGAAAACGATTTAGAAATGATTGAATTTTGTCGTGTAGGGGTTGCTATGGGAAATGCCTGTGATTTATTAAAAGTTAAAGCAAATATTATTTGTAAATCGATTGTCGATGATGGTTTAGAAGATATTTTAAAAATACTATTTAGTGATTAAGGAGAAATTTATGATTGTATTTCATGAAGAAAAGTAAAACTTTTCATTTGTATAATAATGAAATTAGTTATGTGTTTAAAATCTTAAAAAATAATCAATTAGGACAACTCTATTATGGAAAAAGAATTCATGATCGTAAAGACTTTGATCATTTATTAGAACTTTTTCCCCGTCCTATGTCACCTTGTAGCTATAAAGGGGATTTAAGTTTTTCATTAGAACATATTAAACAAGAATATCCTGTTTATGGTTCAGGTGATTTACGTCATCCTGCTATCGATATTTTACAAGAAAATGGGAGTCATATTTTAAACTTTGAATATGTAAGTCATAAAATCATACAGGGAAAACCAAAATTAAAAAGATCTTCCTGCTACCTATGTAGAAAATGAAAACGAAGCTCAAACTCTTATCATTACCTTATATGATGAAGTCATTGAAACAAAACTACAATTAAGTTATACCATTTATCAAGATTTTCCTGTAATTACAAGAAATGCTTTTATTGTTAATGAGGGGAAACAAAATTAAGACTTAATCAAATGATGTCTATGTCTTTAGACTTACCTGATCAAGATTATGAAATGATTGAACTTACAGGATCATGGGCAAGAGAACGTTCTATTAAAACAAGAAAACTTACAGAAGGTATTCAAAGTATTTATTCTTTAAGAGGATGTTCTTCACATCAATTTAATCCTTTTATTGCTTTAAAAAGAGAAAATTGTAAAGAAACAAGTGGTGAAGTTTTAGGTTTTAGTTTGGTTTATAGTGGTAACTTTTTAGCCAAGTAGAAGTTGATAATTATCATGTCTCACGTGTCTCTATGGGAATTCATCCTCATTGTTTTGAATATCTATTAGATCATTTAGATTCGTTTCAAAGTCCTGAAGTTGTGATGGTTTATAGTGATCAAGGATTGAATAAGATGTCTCAAACATATCATCAAACTTTATCAAAAAAGACTTGCTAGAGGGAAGTATCGAGATCAAGTAAGACCTATTTTGGTAAATAATTGGGAAGGCACTTATTTTGATTTTAATGAAGATAAGATTGTTTCAATGGCTAATACAGCAAAAGAATTAGGAATTGAGTTATTTGTATTAGATGATGGTTGGTTTGGTAATAGAAATAATGATCATCAAGGATTAGGAGATTGGTTCCCTAATTTAGATAAATTGCCTCATGGAATTAATGGTTTATCAAAGAGAATTCATGATTTAGGTTTAAATTTGGGTTATGGTTGAGCCAGAGATGGTCAATGAAGATTCTAACTTATATAGAAATCATCCTGAATGGATATTAAAAACACCTCATAGAAAGAGTTGTCATGGAAGAAATCAATATATTTTAGATTTTTCTAATCCTGAAGTTGTCAGCTATATCGCCCAGGCAATGATGAATGTGATTGATGATTCCTATATTTCATATATTAAATGGGACATGAATCGTTGTATGTCAGAAGTCTATTCAAGCACTCATGATGTTTTATCACAAGGAAGAGTCATGCATGAATATATCCTAGGTGTTTATCATTTATACGATGTTCTAACAACGAAATACCCTGATATACTCTTTGAATCCTGTGCAAGTGGAGGAGCACGCTTTGATCCAGGAATGCTTTATTATGCCCCTCAATGTTGGACCAGTGATGATACCGATGCAATAGAAAGATTAAAGATTCAATATGGAACTTCTCTTGTTTATCCTTTATCTTCGATGGGATCACATGTTTCAGCAATTCCTAATCATCAAACATTTAGAAATACACCACTTGAAACACGTGCTAATGTAGCTTATTTTGGTACTTTTGGTTATGAATTAGATGTTAATCAATTAACCTTTGAAGAAAAAGAAATTATTAAAAAACAAATTAGTTTTATGAAACAATATCGTTCTTTATTTCAATTTGGAACATTTTATCGTTTAAAAAGTCCATTTACATCAAACGAAACAGCTTGGATGGTTGTCTCTCATGATAAAACACAAGCAATTGTTGGTTACTATCGACCTTTACAAGAAGTTAATGTAGGTTATCGTCGTTTACCTTTATTAGGTTTAGATGAAGATAAGATGTATCATGTTAATGGTTTAGATTTATATGGAGATGAATTGATGAATGTGGGACTTATTATAAGTGATAGTTCTTGTGGTGAGAATAAGGATGGTATTGGAGATTATTATTCTAAATTATATATTTTAAAGGAGAAAAAAGAAAATGAGTAATGAATGGTGGAAGAAGGAAGTAGCTTATCAAATTTATCCTAAGAGTTTTAAGGATTCTAATGGAGATGGAATTGGTGATTTAAGAGGAATTATTGAAAAGCTTGATTATTTAGAGGATTTAGGGGTGACTTTATTATGGTTATGTCCTATTTATAAATCACCTATGGATGATAATGGGTATGATATTTCTGATTATTATGATATTAATCCTGAATTTGGAACAATGGCTGATTTAGAAGAATTAATTGAAAAAGCTAAAAATAAAGGAATTAAGATTATTATGGATCTCGTTATCAATCATAGTTCAGATGAACATGCTTGGTTTCAAGAAGCACTAAAAGATCCAAATAGTCCTTATCATGACTATTATATCTTTAAATCCTCTAAAGATGGTAAAGAACCAAATAACTGGAGATCTGTTTTTGGAGGTTCAGTATGGCAAAAGGTAGAAGGTAGAGATGAATATTATTTCCATGCTTTTTCTAAAAAACAACCTGATTTAAAATTGGGAAAATCCAGCTTTAAGACAAGAACTTTATAAAATGATTAATTGGTGGTTAGATAAAGGAATTGCTGGGTTTAGAGTTGATGCGATTAACTTTATTAAAAAAGATCAAAGATATTTAGATGGTCCTGTTGATGGACAAGATGGTTTAAGTGCTTGTTTTGCTTATTCTAGAAATCAACCAGGAATTGAAGTCTTTTTTGATGAATTAAAGAAAGAAACATTGAAAAACATAATTGTATGACAGTAGCTGAAGCTGTTGGGGTTCAATATAAGGATTTAGGTATTTTTATTGGTAAAGATGGATGTTTTTTCAATGATGTTTTGATTTTAATTATTGTAATTTTGATATTAGTGAAGATGAAGAATGGTTTAAAAGACAAGATTGGACAACTAAACAATTTAAAGAGCTTTTGTTTACAAGTCAAAGAGAAGTTCAAAAGCTTGGATGGATTGCGAGTTTCTTAGAAAATCATGATCAACCTAGAGCAATCGATAAATTTGTGTTAGATAAGAAAAATCATAATTATTATTCTCAAACCATGCTTGCTGGTATGTTCTTTAATTTAAGAGGAACACCTTTTATCTATCAAGGTGAAGAAATTGGTATGGAAAACTTTGAAAGAGAAAGCATTGATGAATTTGATGATATTGGAAGTCATGGACAATATCAAAGAGCTTTAGAAGAAGGCTTTACTAAAGAAGAAGCCATGCATTTCCTTAACCTTAGAAGTAGAGATAATACCAGAACACCAATGCAATGGGATAGTAGTGAATATGCTGGATTCAGTAATCACAAACCTTGGTTAAAAAATGACAGGAAGCCAAGATAAAATCAATGTTGAAAATCAATTCAAAGATCCAAATTCAATCTATAGCTTCTATAAAAAAATGATTTCTATTAGAAAACAAGAAGATACTCTTGTTTATGGAGATTTTGAAGAAGTAAATACCGTAGATGATGTTATTGGTTATAAACGTACTTATCAAGGACAAGAAATTATTTGTTTATGTAACTTACAAACAAAGAACAACCAATTCCTGAAACTCAAGGAAACATCTTGTTAGATAACTACAACAATTATAACAACACAACAACCTTAAAACCTTATCAATTTATTATGATCAAAAATAATAAAAGCCCTTTAGTGATAAACTAGAGGGCTTTTATTGCCTTATCGCAAAAACTATACATTTTAACAACGTATAAATTTATGTTTTTGCCGATAACTTACATTATTACTTTATTTGTTTAAATACGATGTTTTTGTTTTCTAATGTATTCATTTGTTTGTTTAGTAATTCGATAATAAGAATCTAATGAATCTGACCTATATTCAGAACTATCTGGCGTATCCCCAAAATAACTTATATACCACTGATTAACAATTTTTAAAACCATTTGTATCAGGTAACTGCATTTGTGCAGTTACGAATGTACCAAAATCTTTTCTAACACCTTTATAAATACCTTTTGATACAATCTCTACTCCTCGCGATTTAAAATACTTATCTATCTTTTGATACCATTCATCTAAATCAATATTATTCTTTTTTGCTTTTTCCTCACTTAAATAGATTTCCATTAGCATATATATTCACCTCTTATCTTTATCACACATTACTACAATCAATAGTATATCCCTTCACTAATATATACGCCATTTATTCTATTTTCTTTTCTTATTTTAATTTTTTATCTAATCGTGATTTGATAAAGATAAAACTTTCG
>ENA-OQAS01000694-OQAS01000694.1-human-gut-metagenome-genome-assembly--contig:-NODE-694-length-17345-cov-2.233593_pt1 | contig 17345 bp, 20 predicted proteins | sample MGYA00242733_ERZ504523 | MGnify/ENA primary metagenome ERZ504523 (study PRJEB26092, sample SAMD00036239) | human gut metagenome | host: Homo sapiens | study: EMG produced TPA metagenomics assembly of... | reverse complement strand
CTACTTTTTTCCCAGCAACAGATGGGCGCTTTTTTTGAGAGCGCCACTCCGAAGAAAGTTTATCTGTCTTTTTTGCTACCATGCAGTTGCGTTATATCCTTGAGCCGTAATGTTCTCGCTTTGTTTGAATCTTTAAGAATAGTATCAAACCAGAACGCAAAGACTGAATCGGTCACAATTCGCACAATTTAGCGAATTACCTCAATACCACCCATATAAGGAACAAGTACTTCAGGCACTTTGATGGAGCCATCTGCCTGCTGATAGTTTTCCAACACCGCAGCCATGGTGCGGCCAACCGCCAAACCAGAACCATTCAAGGTGTGGACAAGACGCGTACCCTTAAAGTTTTCAGGATCGCGATATTTAATATTTGCGCGACGTGCCTGGAAATCAACGCAGTTCGAACAAGAGGAAATTTCTTTATAGGCGTTATAAGAAGCAGCCAAACCTCTAAATCGTAAGTCTTTGCCGCAGAGAAACCGATGTCACCCGTGCACAAAGAAATGACACGATAAGGCAAGCCCAGCAATTGCAAAATGTTTTCCGCATCTGCCACCATTGCTTCAAGATCTTCGTAGCTTTCTTCTGGCTTTGCATACTTCACCATTTCAACTTTATCGAACTGATGAACACGGATAAGGCCGCGCGTGTCACGACCAGCAGAGCCCGCCTCTTCACGGAAGCAGGGGTAAAAGCGCAATACTTTAAAGGCAGATCTGAAGCATCCAGAACTTCGCCTGAATGGATATTCGTAAGCTGAACTTCAGCAGTAGGAATCAGATACATGCCTTCGCGTGTTTTAAATAGATCGTCTTCAAATTTAGGAAGCTGACCGGTCCCCGTAAGCGTATTGGCATTTGCCATTGCAGGGCACCACCACTCCTTGTAACCACGAGAAGCGTGTGTATCTGCCATAAAGTTAATAAGAGCGCGTTCAAGGCGAGCACCTAAACCACCCAGCAAAACAAAACGGCTACCTGCAAGCTTCACCGCACGTTCTGCATCGATAATGCCCAAATCAGCACCAAGATCCCAATGAGGCTTCATCTCGATTCCTTCAGCCTCAAAATCACGTGGGGTACCCCAACGACGAACTTCGGGATTATCGTTTTCGTCTTTGCCTACAGGAGTGGAATCAGCAGGCATGTTTGGAGTTCCCATGAGAAGATCATTCAGCTTGTCTTCAACTTCAGCGCGCTTGGCACTAAGCTGAGCAATACGATCCTTAAGCTCCGTTACCTGAGCCTTAGCAGCTTCGGCTTCCTCTTTTTTACCCTCGCCCATCAGCTTTCCGATCGACTTGGAAAGCACATTACGCTGATTGAGGAGTTCCTCTTCCCGACCAATTACTGAACGCCTTGATTCGTCCAACTCTTGGAAGTATTCAGAGTCCCATGAATGGTTGCGGTTCTTCATCGCAGTGGCAACTTCATCAAGGTGTTCGCGGACGAACCGGATGTCTAGCATGACTGTCCTTTCGACGTACTTTACTTGTTGGTAAACTTTTTAAGAATATCAGTAGCGTTAGTATACTCTTAATTGCTAATCTTCCGCGCTATCACTCGGAGGGTTGGCGTAATGAACAGAAAATCGCGAAAGGTACCCAGGAAGGACCGTAGAAACCTATGGATTTCGCCGCAGTTTATCATTTCCTGTTTGAAACCATGCCAGGCATCGGATGTTTGGTTCTTGCGTTTTTGATCGCGTCAACCCTGATCGCAGCAATCCTGGAGCGTAGAACCCGCAAGACCTTTAAGGATCGCGGTAACGTAGAAGACGACGATTGGAAATTTGAAGAGGAAGAAGAAACAAAATGACACAAACCGTTTTATACGATCGGAAAGCCAATCCCGACTACATCCCCCGCGTAGCTGCCGTACATGACCTATGCGGCTATGGCAAATGCTCCCTTGGTATTGCTATTCCTGTTGTATCTGCAGGCGGATGTGATGTGTGTCCCGTTCCTACTGGATTGTTTTCGTCTCACACTGCTTTCCCAGGTTGGTATATGCACGACACTACCGATATTTTGTCCGACTATTTAGCTGCATGGGAAAATATCGGAGTTGAATTGATGCGATTTATTCCGGGTTTTTAGGCGCTCCGGAGCAGGTTGATATCATTCGCAGCTTATACGAGCGTTATCCTAACGCTTTGCGCGTTGTTGATCCCGTTATGGCTGATCACGGAAAGGTTTACCCCACATACACTCCTGAGCTTTGTGCTGCAATGGCGGACTTAGCTTGCGATGCTGATATTTTGACACCAAATCTTACAGAAGCAGCCATTATCTTGGGCGAAGAATGGCATGGCACCAATATCAGCGACGATGAAGCAAAGCGCATTATTGATGCTCTTGTTGCAAAAGGTGCAAAGAATGTAGTGCTTAAAGGCATCCAGCGTGATGATGGAGTAATCCGAAACTTTGCAGCAGGGGTAAACATCGACTTCTTTGAAGCATCTAACGAGTACTTGCCTATATGCTTCACGGCACGGGCGATCTGTATTGCTCCTGCCTCTTGGCGGCTATTATGGCTGGACGTTCTCTTCAGGAAGCAGTTGAATTCGCTGGTGATCTCACCCACGACGCCATGATCGTTTCCAGTAAACAGCCAAACTTCAAAGACCGCGGAGTAAGTTTCGAGCTTTTGATTGGACGCATCGCAGATTTACTACAAAACTAGCTTTTTTGGCAAAAACTGTTCTTGTCGGGTCGATGGTCCCTTATTTAGAGCTTCTAAAAGTCGATAAAGCATGTGAATAGACTATGGATCCAAGCCTCATATTTACCAATTAAATACGCTTTGGCAAATTAACGCTTTATCGTTGAAGTTAAACAACGTTACGAAAAAACCTCAACCCGATAAAGCAACTTTTTGCCAAGACAGAAGCTTATTTTGACCTATCGCTTTTCTTCGGCATGGCACACAGAAAGCAAAAGCCCACAATAAATAACACGGCAATAGAAAGCACGCCAAACGAAGCATTGCCAGTAATCTGAGTAAACACACTGACCAAAAACGTTCCCATTACTGCTGCATATTTTCCGAAAATATCAAAGAATCCATAGTATTCGTTCGATTTATTCTTTGGGATTAACTTGCCATACTCAGAACGGGAAAGCGCCTGAATACCACCCTGAAATAATCCTACGCAAATTGCTAAAATCCAAAACTCAGTTGCGCTTTTCAGGAAAAACGCAGCAAACATCACGATACAAAAATAGGCAAACACTCCAACCATAAGCATATGGCGAGTGCCAAAACGTTTCGCCAATCTACCGTAGGCAATCGCAGAAGGAAACGCCACAAACTGAGTTACCAGCAAAGCCAATACCAGCTGCGTAGAGTCGATACCCAAATCAGTACCATAGCTCGTAGACATCTTGATAACAGTATGCACGCCATCAATATAGAAGAAGAATGCTACCAAAAAGAACAGCAAACGCTTGTTGTGGACGATGCTTATAACGGTGCTCGCCAAACTGGAAAACGTTGTTTTAAAGAGCTGGGCGCTTCGTTCACGGAAGTGAGTTTGCTTTACGTTTTTAGCAAGAGGAATGGTAAAAGCTATCCACCACAGCGCCGTAATGACAAACGCAACCTTCATACCAGTGCCCATATCCAAACCAAAGGAAGGGACCACCTAGCACAACCGCCAAACAAGCTATGAAGGGAATGCACGAACCAATATAGCCCCACGCGTACCCATGCGAAGATACCTGATCATAACGATCCTCTGTTGTAGCGTCTATGAGAAAGGCATCGTAAAAGACCATAGAACCATTAAGCATAATAGCAGCAATTACATACACCACCAAAAAAGCAAGAGCATGCTGAGGAACACCTAGCGCAGCACAAGCAACTGCGCCAGTGCCAGCAAAACCAACCAGAAATTTTTTCTTATTACCCGCAAGATCTGCCAGGCTTCCCAATAGGGGCATAAGAAGTGCCAAAATAAGTGAAGCTACCGTTTCGGCATAACCCCACGCCACCACAACAGAAGACCCTTCTTCTGCTAAAGAAGCAAAGTAAACCGGTATCAATGCTGTCGACAACATTACGAAAGCCGAGTTTCCCACATCGTACAAAACCCAACTTACTTCTTTTTTTGCCAATCCGAATGCCATTACAGCATGATCCTTTCCAGCAAGAACGACTCGTTTCGAAGTTCTCTTGAATGAATCGTTAAACACACTCATTATGAACGGAGAAAAGTATACGTGTCCGATGCGTCTTTAAAAGTAAAAAACTGTAAAGAATGGAAGATGCCCTATGCCGGCAATTATTACTCACGATAGATTCGCTCATGAAATGCTTGAACTACCTGCTACTTCCTTCATTTCAAGTACGGAAGAAAAAAATGCGTTTCTCCTGGGAAGCCAAGGGCCTGATCCTCTTTTTTTCTGCGTCGTGACTCCCCATCTTGCCCCCTATCGTAATTTAGGAAGCTTGATGCATGACAAAAAACCCGCTGATCTTTTGCATTCTATTTCGCAAGTGCCCACAAAGTGTCCTCTCAATACCGAACGTTTGGTTCGAGCCTTTACTGCAGGATTTCTTTGTCATTATCTCCTTGACCGCGCCGCACATCCCTTTGTGTATTCCCAGCAATTCGCCCTTTGCAATGCAGGAATAGAGGGATTAACCGCAAAAGATGGACACGAAGTTCATGCGGTTATAGAAAGCGAACTTGACGAGTACATTCTCTACACCCACACCGGACTGACTATCGCAAGCTATAAACCCTACCGAGAAATATTAAGAGCAAGCGAACAGAGTCTTGCTGCGCTTTCTCATGCGATTTGCTCTACTCTTTGGGACACTTACGAACGTCTATCTCCTGCAAATCTGTTTTCCGTGAGCGTCCACAACTACCGTCGAATACAGTTTGCGACCTATTCCCCCCGCGGAGTAAAACGCCGTCTTTATGGAGCGGTAGAACGAAGATTTAGGAACCATTCGTTTGCTCAGGCATTCTGCCATAGACCTCTTAAATTAACCGAAAGCGCTTTCGATAACCGCGAGCATCGAGTGTGGGTAAATCCTTTCACAGGCGAGCACAACACCTCGAGTTTCGATGACATTTTCGAAAATACCCTCGCTGAAGCAAACGCTCTTATTCCCTCATTCATTGAAGGACTGAATTTTGAAGATACCTGCGAAATGACAAAACACCTCAATTTTTCAGGCAAAATCGATTAATACCGCTGCGTTCTTCCTGGAAGCGCCACACTAGCGAGTAATACTCCTAATGCACACGACCCAATTAAAGGACCAGTGCGCTTGGATCGGTTAAAAACTCACGCCCTAAGGTGTCGAGCAATGAACCAGCAAGTAATCCCGATACCAACAAAACACCCGCAAGGATCATGCCCACAATGCACCAAACACGTCTACCCGTGCTACATAAAAGAGAACTTACAACCGAAGCAAGCACCCAAGCCAATATCATAATCCAGGTGGAAGGTTTCGCTATTAGACCCAACACTACGTCACTGTAGCTCGAATCGATAGGCATAGGTGCAAAAGTAATCGCATCCCAACCAAACAAGGATCCCGAACCCAATCCTGCAAGTATTACAGCAACACAGGCTGCATATAAGGTGGCAATAAGCGCATCGCGCACAGACAGGAGAAACCCTGCCACAAACGGAACAAGAGGCGCCAACCCAATAGCACCAAATATCACACCCGCCACACCAGCGTTACTTGCCTCAATCGAAAATCGAGCGGAGTAAAACCACCACGCGCCCGTTGCTGCCATAAAGACAATGCCAGGCAGCGGAGCACCGCAGGCGCAGAGCGCAACTCCAAACGCCTCGCCCACCACGAGAACCCCCCATGAGGGCAGTGCGGCTGTCAGCCCAATGCATGCCGCCAAAATACCCCAAGCAACAGGCTGAGTTCCCCATGATTCAGGCCCTAAAACTGAATGAATTCCCAGAAAAGCAAGCAATCCAGTACTGAGCGCCGCCCAAATTCGCATACAAACTGAGCGCATACGTGAAGACATATGCCAAGGCTGCTGTGCAGAACCATAGGAAGTTCTCTCGTAGAGGCCGTCTTCACTATCTGGAAGCCCTCTACCAGAGACATCCTCAGCACTCAAAGTGTCGGTATCATCAAAAAATCTTCCTGGGAAGATAGTTCTTCTCCAGAACCCGTTAGGTCCCCCGCACTTACAAGACGCTTGAGTGCGTTTTTCCCTTTACGCGTACTGCCAAGGCAGGGCTGTAGCTGTTCAGCAAAATCCTTTACCGAGTCGTATCGCTCCTGAGGATCAGGGTCAAGAGCGCAAAACATGATGTCGTCGATGTCCTCATCAAGCCCCTCCATACAAAGCGATGGAATGACGAGTTCGGCATCATAAATTGCATCTTCCGCTTCTGCGAGTGTTTCAACCACAAAAGGATTAACCCCTGCGATCATTTCGTATGTCAAACTCGCAAGCGCCCACTGATCGCACCGTTCGTCCAGCTCCTGCTGCGTCATTTGCTCAGGCGGCATATAACCGATCGTGCCGCCCGCCGCAGTACCATAGCCAGCTTCAGTGGCAAGTCTTGCAAGGCCAAAGTCGGTTACCTTTACCTGCCCTGATGATCTATCAGCACATTTTCTGGCTTTATATCTAGGTGAAGTACGTGCGCTTATGTGCCACTTCGAGCGCATGAGAAACCGCTTTAAATACCGCAGCCACTATATCGGAATTGATTTCTTGAGGATATTTCGCAAGAAGATCCACCAGAGTAATGCCATCAACATATTCCATGATGAGGTAGGCCATATCTCCAGCTACCTCAAAATCATAGATTGAGACAATAGAGGCATCAGATAGTTTTGCTGCTGTACGAGCTTCTTCCAAACCGGCAATCGAGGAGGTATCGAAAGGACGATTATCCACCAGGATGCTACCCCTATGCGTGGCAAGAACTCCTGTGGTGTCTTCGAGAGGCATGCATTTTATCGCGACACGACGTTCAATGCGCGTATCCCAGCCAATTACTACCGATCCAAAAGCTCCCTGCCCGGCATCGCCTAAAACCGCATAACGATCAAGAAGAAGCGATTCTGGATCTATTTCTGATTCCAGGTCGGTTTCGAAATCGACATCAAGGTCAGCATACGAATCAGCATTTGAATCATCGTACCCTGCTCGGCCTTTATATTCCCCGTCCGATTCAGTGTAAAACGTACGTGTTTTATCTCCTGGCAACGCCATATTTTGGAAGGCATCACGCTCATCAATGTCTTCCTCAAAATATTCGCTTTTCTTTTGCCAGGGGAATTTCATTATTGGGATAATTTCACTCCAGATATTCTTAAAGCTTAGTCAACGATTTAAGCACTTCATTGTAACGCGATCTAGAACGCTCCAATTGAAACCATAGGCGCAATCTAAACCGCTTTAAGCATTAAAAGAATTCTAAACGAAAAAGATTAAGCAAAGAAGGGAGTCTGTCGCAGCGGAAGGCAAACCATACTAGAGGGAAACCCGCCGCAGCAGATTACCCACCACACTAGAAGGGAGTCCGCCGCAGCGGAAGACAACCGCAACGGAAGACCCACCACAGCGTAAGACCCGCCGCAGCGGAAAACAACTGCAACGGAAGACCCACCACACAGAAGACCAAGCAATTTTAGGCAAACCTCAGCGGAAGACCTACTGCAGTGGGCTAGACACCTTCTATTCAGTAAATGAAGTCACAAAATGTTTAATAAGCGCGGCGGAAGTGGGTGTTACTCGCTCGCCCTGAAGTCGCGTTTGCGCAAGCGGAAGGCCCTCAATGATAGCGGCAGTCGCAGGGGCAGGTAGAGAAAGGACTCCATGAGCACATTCAATTTCTCCCTCTCCTGGCTGTATGGCGGTTGCCGTAACGCTTTGGGGTGCTATAACGTAAAATGCAGCGCAAATAGCCAAAGCATTACGGATTCCGTTTGCATTCCCCACCTCATGAAAGTGAGTTTCTTCCACTTTGCATCCATGAACCTTAGCTTCTGCTTTTGCGAGGATTTCATACACCTCATGTAGATCGTGTTTTACCTGTTCGGGAACAGTGAGAGCATCGATGCTTTCGCGAACTTCAACAATAGAATGATGATGCTTATCGGGCACCACCGCATGATTCATAATATAGTCAAAAGAGGTACGCTCCTCTTCGCTCATCGCCTCCAAAAGCGTGTCTAAAATTTGTGAGCGCGTTGCATTTTCGTGAAGATCAAGATGTATCTGCATGTTAGTACCTCCGCTTTTGTAGCGTACAAATTCTTCAATTACTCTTCGTACTGCGAGGATTTCCCTGGCAGATGATTAATAAGGTGCGCTTGAAATGCTGCGCCGAAACCGTTATCGATGTTTACTACACTCACACCACTCGCACAAGAATTCAGCATTGAAAGCAATGCCGCAACTCCATTGAACGAAGCACCGTATCCCACGCTGGTAGGCACTGCGATAACTGGGCATGAAGCCATGCCGCCGATAACGCTTGCAAGCGCACCCTCCATGCCAGCAATAGCAACAATCACCTGCGCGCTCATTATGTCGTCCATATGCGCAAGCAAACGATGAAGTCCCGCCACTCCTACGTCGAACAGGCGAACTACTTCGTTTCCGAGAACCTCTGCCGTCAAGGCTGCCTCTTCTGCAACAGGCAGGTCGCTCGTACCAGCGCACGCTATCACTATACGTCCGTTGCCAGTAGGCTGAGGCATACTTCCAACGATGCCTACCTCAGAAAGCTCATGGTAATCAAGAGGGATTGATGTCCGAAGAAAAGCCGCGGCTTCTGGCTTCAAGCGAGTGATAAGCACCGTCTTTTCGCCGCCATTTTGCAAAGAAGAAACAATGCCCGCAATTTGTTCGGGCGTTTTTCCTGCGCCATATACCACTTCTGCAGCGTTTTGACGAAGCGCACGATGATGATCAACTTTGGCATATCCCAAATCAGTAAAAGGTTCTTTTTTAAGCAGAAGAAGAGCATCTTCGACCGAGCAAGCCCCTCTAGATACTTCAGTTAGAATTCGTTCAATTTCTTCTGAATGCATACAACCTCTTTTTTCGCTCTAAAATTATCTTCACGGTAGCAAAGAAATGCGCCTATATCTTCAATCCGACGATATAAACGCATTTCCTCTTGTTTTGACAATTCAATTATAAATGACGCAGCGAAATTTATTTAGCAAAAAAGTAACTCACTATTAGTAAACTGATCTAAAATTACTAGCTCACTATGCAAATAAGAACCTGCTTTTAATACAATCACCCACCGAAACTACTTATCGGTGTTGAGAAGCTCATCAACCTTGGGCAACCACTCACTGATCTTGATGTGCTGAGGACAAATCTCCTCGCACGTTCCACAGCTTGTACAATGTTCCGCACGACGACCATAGCTCGTAACTTCTTCGGCATAGAACTCTTTCGCAAGATCCATATCATCGTACAAAACGCCCATGTTATACGCTCTGAAATTGTAAGGAATCGCGATCTTATTTGGACACATATCAACACAGTAATTGCAGCCTGTGCAAGGGATTGCCGCTTTGGCATCAAGCGCAGCTTTTGCCGCATCGATAACGGCGTGCTCGTCGTTAGTAAGCATGCCGACCTTTGCACGCTTCATGTAGGAAATGTTGTCGTCAAGCTGCTGCATGGTGCTCATACCAGAAAGCACGCACGAAATTTCGGGCATATCCCATAACCAATCGAACGACCATTCCACATTACTGCGCTCAAATGCTGATGCATCAAAAACTTCTTGAACGTTCTTGGGAAGATCAACCAGTAAGCCGCCACGCAAAGGCTCCATTACCACAACGCCCATACCGCCGTTCCGCTGCCATCTTGGCACCTTTTACACCTGCTTGATAATCGCGATCATAGTAATTCAGCTGAATTTGGCAGAAATCCCAATCTGCTGCATTGAGGATTTCCTCAAACAACTCCAGATCGTCATGAAAGGAAAATCCGATATGTTTAACCTTGCCTTCTGCCTTTGCACGAACCATAGACTCAACTGCATTGTTGCGTACGCTCTTCTTCCAACTACCGCCATTCATAGAATGAAGCAGATAGAAGTCGATATAGTCCATCTGCAAGCGTTCGAGCTGTTCGTTGAGAAAACGATCAAAATCCTCAGGAGCTTTATACAGCCATGCTGGAGATTTCGAGGCGACATACACCTTTTCTCGATAACCATCCTTTAAAGCCTGACCTAGAATTACCTCCGAAGAACCCGCGACATAGTTATATGCCGTATCGAAGTAATTAACTCCCTCATCAATTGCGTGTCGAATCATGGCAATTGAGGTGTCCACATCGACGTTATCGATCGTCGTATCATTCACCGTTTTACCGCCATTTTTTAATGGCAAACGCATGACACCAAAACCCAAGGGTGAAAGTTTCACTCCTGTTTTCCCCATTTCACGAAGCTCCATGAATTGCCCCTCCTTCGCAAATGCGACAAATCTCTGTGCGTTATCGCATAACATGTCTACATGTCTTTTGTCCTTTAAAGAAGTTTAGCACTCACTTGCCAAGCGATCCTTTTAGAAGTCATGCAATAATCTCGAGCTTTGCGTGGATATCAATTTAGATTTGTTATTGATTCTGTAGGCGATTGATGTGGGTCCGACACAGCTAAACCATACTCGCCTCACATCAATCGCAAAAGGAAAACGGGTTTTAAACGTTGAATTTAAAGTGCATGACATCGCCATCCTGCACCACATAGTCTTTGCCCTCTTGGCGAAGTTTTCCAGCTTCACGACAGCCTTTCTCACCGCCAAGTTCAACATAGTCCTCATAGGATGCAGTTTCAGCCTTGATAAAGCCGCGCTCAAAATCAGTATGAATAACGCCTGCTGCCTGAGGAGCTTTTGCACCAACAGGAATAGTCCAGGCACGCGTTTCTGTTTCGCCACTCGTGAAAAAGCTCTGCAAGCCTAAAAGCTTGTACGCCTCACGAACCAAGCGTGCCAAGCCCGATTCATCCAACCCTAGCTCATCTAAAAACATCTGAGCCTCTTCAGGTTCGAGCTCTGCTAAATCAGCCTCAGTCTTAGCGCAAATAGGTACTGGCTGCTGTCCATCTATTTCAGGAAGTTCCGCATTAAGCGACTTTCGTCAACATTGGCAATATAAAGAAGCGGCTTCATGGTAAGCAGGCACAGTTCCTTAATGGAATCTTTTTCGTCGTCGGACAAATCAAGAGAAAGTGCTCGGTGCCCTTCGTTGAGACCTTCAAATACTTTTTTCGCCGTTTCGAACTTAAGCACTGCAGATTTATCTCGCTTTGCTTCCTTCTCCAAACGAGGCAAAGCTTTCTCGATAGTTCCCATATCGGCCAAAACCAATTCGGTTTTGATGGTCTCAACGTCACTTTGCGGATCAACTTGCGCGATACATGCTCTACGTTTGGATCGGTAAAGAAACGTACCACTCGCAAATTGCATCGGTCTCGCGAATATTTGCCAAAAACTTATTGCCCAATCCTTCTCCCTGAGAAGCACCTGCAACTAAACCAGCAATATCAACAAATTCCACCGTGGCGGGGATGATCTTTGCGGGATGATCAATTGAAGCAAGCCCTTCCAAGCGCTCATCGGGCACTGGAACGATACCTACGTTTGGCTCGATTGTGGCAAAAGGATAGTTTGCAGCAAAGCCGCTCTTTTTGGTAAGCGCGGTAAATAACGATGATTTACCTACATTAGGTAACCCAACGATTCCGATTGAAAGAGACACGTGTTTCTCCTTGATACCTACTTGCTATTTGCGATTCGTAATACGTTGCATTTTGAGTCACAACGCTTTTTATGCGAAGTCCATAATACCACCCTCTCCGCATACATGCCGAAACCTAGTAAAGCTTCCCAGAAAAGATATCCACTAGAAAGGGGACCCTATTTAGGATCCCCTTTTACGAACCAACAGTTAGATACTGCATGATTGATATGGTGCGCCTTCAATAGCAGACTCTACCGAATCAGCCGACCGCATCAGCCTATCGGACTAACCTGTCAGATCAGCCTGCCAGGCAAGCCTGCAAGATCAGCCTACCTGATCAGCCTGCCGGATCAGCATGCCTATCGGGTCAACCTATCGGGCCAACCTGCCAGACAGGCAAGCCTACATGGTAAACAGGCCCATTGTTTGCGCAACGTATGCCACCAAAATAATTACGAGAACAATTGGCGCAATGAACTTAATCATAAATGCCAAACTTTGCGCAGCTTAAATTCAGCAGAAAGCATTACTTCTTCTTCCAAAGATTTCGTGCCTACAATCCAGCCGATAAAGATACAGGTAAGCAACGCTACCACAGGCATCATGACAGAATTCGAAATGAAATCGAAGAAGTCGAGCATCGTCGAACCTTCACCCAGTGGCTGAATAAAGGAAAGCGTTCCAAAACCAAGGTTTACGATCACGCCCATCAGCGTAGTCCAAACGATGGTTACGATAAGAGCAGTGCTACGTTGCAGTGGGTAGCATCCTGGATAATAGCAGTACAGGTTTCTACCAAGGAAATAGAGCTCGTCAAAGCTGCAAACAATACCAATATGAAGAAATACGCCACCGATGATGGGTGCCATATCACCAAGGCCACCAAATACCTGAGGCAGAACAACAAACATTAACGTTGGGCCAGAATTCTCTGCAACTGCCTCACCGGAGCCATAGCTGCAAAAGCAGCGGGGATGATCATCAGACCTGCAAGCAAGGAAACGCCAAATGTAGTGCCTGCAATCTGACCAACACTTGAAGTAAGTTTGGAAGTCTTATCCAAGTAAGAACCATAGGTGACCATAATGCCCATCGCCAGAGACAAAGTAAAGAAGGTTTGTCCCAAAGCAGAAATTACCAGCTCAGGAGAAAACGCGCTGAAATCTGGAACGAAGTAGTACGATAAGCCTCGATAGCACCTGGCAACGTGAGCGCATAATCGCAACTCCAGCAGCCATGATGATTAAAGCAGGCATCATGACCAAGTTTGCCTTTTCGATTCCGCCTTAACCCCTCGAGATACAACGAAGTAAGTCAGTGCCATGAAAACCAGCATAAAGATGATGCTTTCAGGCCATTTGCGATAAAGGAGCTAAAGTAATCGCCGCCATCCGTAAGAGAAGCAATATCTCCCGTCACATAGCAAGCGAGGAATTTCGTAACCCAACCGCCAATAACGCAGTAGTAAGGAACGATAATAAAAGGTACCGCCGACATCAAAATGCCAATAAAGGCATACTTTTTACCGTAGGCTTTAAATGCACCAATGGAGCTCTGCCCCGTCTTACGACCAAGCGCGGTTTCAAGAAGCAAAAGCGCAATACCGATCGTAAATACGAACACCAAATAGGTAAGCAAAAACGTGCCGCCACCATATTTTGCTGCCAAATATGGGAAGCGCCACATGCTTCCCAAGCCGACAGCAGATGCAGCTGCCGCCAATACAAAAGCAAGCTTACCGGACCAGGAAGCACGGCCTGCCTGCTGAGCGGATTCTGTTGAAGTCATAAGATCTTCCTTCTTCGCAAACGTTATTGAGTCCCACCTATAAAAAGAAAGCTAGCGTTCAATCTCCCATTGACACAGACTAAATAATCGAAGTAGAAATCCGTATCAATTTTTCTCAAAGTTCGCCAAGATCTTCTTTATATACGTCAGGCAATTTACACAGGGCAAGACTATAGCAAACTATTACAAATGTGTTAAACAGAATCCGAAAGAGTGTCACTTCAGCGGAGCAACGGATCATGCACGCGCTTTCCTTCGTAGCTTACGCGCCAAAATACCAAACCTTGGGCAGGAGCGTTTTCGCCCGCAGCACTTCTGTTACGCGCTTCAAGCACTTCGGAGATCCACTCAGGCTTACGCTGTCCTCGTCCCACTGCAACAAGACTGCCTACAATCGTTCGAACCATAGAATGCAAAAAAGCATTACCTTTCACGGTAATAACAACGAGCGATTCACCCCAAAGTTCTTCAGGCTCCACAGTGATGCTAAAAACATTTCTCATAGTGGATTTGCTTCTGCCGAAACCGCCAAACAAAAGCTTTTAAAATCGTGCTCTCCAATAAGGTAAGTGGCTGCCTGGCGCATCGCCTCAATGTCGAGCTCTTTTGGTATATGCCAGCTAAAGTTCTTCATGAGGAGAGGAGCCGCTTTATCGACGCAGATGAAGTAGCGATATTCGCGCATAGTAGCAGAGAAACGTGCTGAAAAGTTGTCCGCCTGTCGAGCAACGGAACGCACCGAAATATCTTCATGCGTTAGTGCATTAAGTGATCGCAATAGTTTATAGTCATTGCGCTGCTCGTATTCTTCCTGAGTCACACAGAAACTAACAACCTGCCCTTTTGCGTGCACGCTGAGTCGGTACGACCCGCGCACACCGTTTCTATAGGATGTCTAAAAATAAGAGCGATAGCTTCCTCGATGCTTCCCTGAACGGTTAACTGTCCAGGCTGTCGTGCGAATCCCGAAATGGTGCGCCGTTGTAGGCAACTTCTAGACTTAATGTCACAAGATTGGACTCGCGTTCAACTTTTGATTCGGTTGCAAGTTTTAATTCACTCGCATTTTTTAATTCAGACGTAAGATTTGATCCTGCTGCAATATTTGACTCAGTTGCAACGTTTGATTCAGTTACAAGCTTTGATTCAGGTGCGTTTTCGTTTGTATTCATTGGTCTGTCTCTACTAAATCCCAGTCCGTGGATGAGTTTTGCTAACTCTGGCACAGATCTTCAGTTATGGCAATTTCCAAAAATAATAGTACCAAGTTAAGCAACGTTTAATAGAAAAGCGTTGATTGGCTAGCTCTAAAACATTTTCATCTACCACAACCGTAAATTTCTGCCAAACTATAATAATTTGCAGCAATACACTCCTTTTTGGCAAATTCTTAGCTTATCGGGCAGGAAATTTCGGAAATATCCCTTGTCCGAACGAAAATAAACACCCGATAGTACGTAAAATTGCCATCTTTCATTCGTTCACTATATATCTAAGTGCTATATATTCTCGTCCCGAATATCTCAGATGAACATCGGAACCCGATAAGCTCAAAAATTGCCAAATCCACTACTAAACTTAACGGAACCTGGTTGGTGCGGAAACCTCAACCAGATTAATCGGGACGCTTCCCTTTATTCCGTGAAGCGTCCCAAACTAGTCGCCAAAAACCTTAACGAGGTATCAAACGAGACACCTGAAGCATCTGAGGCATTTATCTCATCTGCCTTCTAAGCAAGACACCGTTGAGGCATCTGAGACGTCTGCCGCGTCTGCCTTTCAAGCAAGACACCGTTTAGAGTCTCACAAGCGTTTGCTTAACTACGAAGCTTTCCAAACAGGTCGTCCAAACAAATCCGCCAAATGCGCTTTGAGGTGCGAATTGCTCGAATCGGTGGTAAGAGGCAGCTCCGCCCTCATTCGTTTGCCATTTTCTTCGTTAATGTACAAAATAACCGGATCTTTGCCAGGATGCGCTTTCAGGATACGCATCAGCTTATCCGAAGAAACCGAGTTCAATTCCCGTGTTGCAAGCGTGAGTTCTAGCTGCATTGGCGCAACATTCATATCCGCTTCAGAAAGCTCCAACGGTTTTGCTTCGTACACCAGAATTTGGCTACCACGATCATTTACTTCAAATTTACCCTTGCAAGTAATGATCGCGTCTTCCTGAATTGCTGCCTGATTTTTTCGTAATCAAAACATACGCATTCAATATGTCCAGAAGTATCTTCCAGAGTAAAGCTCGCCATCAAAGTACCGCGTTTTGTACGACGAATATTTGTTTCCGAAACCATACCTGCAAACGTGGCTGATTTAATGCCCTCTTCCCTGTCCATCAAATCACCCAAGGTGTATTTCATCGTACGAGAAAGGTAGTTCTCGTAAGGACGAAGCGGGTGGTCAGAAACGTACATCTTCAAGATGTCTTTTTCGAAAGAAAGCTTTGTACGACGATCCCACTCTATACCATCAGGTTCTGGAATATCTTCCTTGAAAGAATCATCCACATCAGCAAACATGCTAAACATATCAAGCTGACCAGCATCCTTGTCCTTTTGACGCTTAGTAGCGCTTTCCAGCATAGGAGTTTCGTCAACAAAATACATGAGCTGTTTGCGCGTATACCCCGTAGAGTCAAAACCACCTGATTTAATAAGTGCTTCAAGTGTTTTGCGATTATAGGCAGAAGAATCAACGCGGTTTACGAAATCGTGCAATGAGGTATAAGGGCCGTTCGCCTCGCGCTCATCAATGATTACCTGCGCAACTTTTTCGCCTACACCACGAATGCCCGCTAAACCAAAACGAATTCCATTATCAAGAGGAGTAAATTCCAAGTTAGAAGAATTTACGTCAGGCGAAAGCACGGGAATACCATTACGGTTACAGCTCGCAATGTATTTAATTAGGCGATCAGAGTTGCCCATATACGACGACAAAACCGCCGCCATATAATCATTGGGATAATGCGCTTTTAAGTATGCCGTACGCATAACCAAAATAGCGTACGCTGCTGAGTGAGACTTGTTAAATGCATACTTAGCGAACTTTTCAGCATCTTCCCAAATCTTTTTAGCAATCTCTAGGCTAAAGCCATTTTCGACAGCACCTTGATTCCAGTCTTCTTGGAGCTGGCGCATTACATCGATCTTCTTTTTACCCATTGCTTTACGCAGCTTATCTGCCTTACCAGCAGAAAAACCACTCATGACCATGGAAATCTGCATGATCTGTTCCTGGTAAACCATGGTTCCGTAGGTTTCTTCCAGCAACGGACGCAAGCGATCGTCATAGTAATGAACAGGCGTTTTGCCGCTCGCAACCATAACATAGTCATCAACCATGCCAGACTCCAGAGGCCCGGACGGTTCAATGCAATCGAAGCGACAACATCAGAAAATCTATGAGGAGGTAAGCGACTAAACAGACTTACATACAGCGCACTTTCAACCTGGAACAAACCATCCATATTGCCGCTGCGTAAAAGCTCGAAAGCCTTTTCATCGTCAGTTGGAATTTCCTCAGGAATGATTTCCACCCCAAAACGGGCTTTAATATTACGGCATGCACGTGAAAGTACACCTAAGGTTCGCAGGCCCAAAAAGTCCATCTTCAGCAAACCTAAATCAGGCGTATAGTGACCGTCGTATTGCGTAATAATGCCGCCACCCTTGGTGTCGCGCTTCATAGGCACATGATCACTCATGGGGTCACGGCAGATGATGGTAGCACATGCATGCACACCTTCACCACGCACATGCCCTTCGATAGAACGTGCCGCATCAATTACACGACGGACATCTTCTTCGGTGTCGTAG
>ENA-OQAS01000693-OQAS01000693.1-human-gut-metagenome-genome-assembly--contig:-NODE-693-length-17356-cov-11.201869_pt1 | contig 17356 bp, 18 predicted proteins | sample MGYA00242733_ERZ504523 | MGnify/ENA primary metagenome ERZ504523 (study PRJEB26092, sample SAMD00036239) | human gut metagenome | host: Homo sapiens | study: EMG produced TPA metagenomics assembly of... | reverse complement strand
TCGGCCTTGAACCGAAGGTGGGCATGCTGTCCTATTCCACGCTGGGCTCCGGAAAAGGACCCGACGTCGACCTCGTCGAGGAAGCTACCACCATCGTCAAAGACAAGGTTCCCGACCTTGCGGTGGTCGGATCGATCCAGTTCGACGCGGCATGGTCTCCGACCGTGGCCGCGACCAAAGCCAAGGGCGATCCGGTGGCGGGCCATGTCAATGTGTTCGTATTCCCGGATCTGTGTGCGGGCAACATCGCATACAAGGCGGTACAGCGTTCCTCGGGAGCGGCCGCCGTTGGACCGGTGCTGCAGGGTCTCAACCGCCCGGTGAACGATCTGAGCCGTGGCGCCACGGTCCAGGACATCATCAACACCATCGCCCTGACCGCCATCGAAGCCCAGTAATCGGGCATTTTGTAGCAAGCAACGAGTAATCTAAGGTTTTGGAAAGTCGCGTAAGCGGCACATCGATTAACACATGGAGGATGCCCACAATGGCGAAAACCGTCCTTGTCATCAATTCCGGTTCCAGCTCTATCAAGTATCAGCTGGTTGATCTTGAAACCGGCGAAGGTATCGCTTCCGGTCTGGTCGAGAAGATCGGCGAGCCGGTTGACGGTCATTACAAGCACGAGTACAACGGCGAGAAGCATGAGCTCGAAGAGCCGATTCACGACCATGAGCAGGGTCTGAAGCGCGTGCTCGGCTTCTTCAACGAGTTCGGCCCGAAGCTCGCCGACGCAGGCATCGTGGCCGTCGGCCATCGCGTGGTGCAGGGTGGTTCCATCTTCCCGAAGCCGGCTCTGGTCAACGACAAGACCATCGGCCAGGTCAAGGACCTCGCCGTGCTCGCCCCGCTGCACAACGGTCCGGAGGCCAAGGCGCTGAGGTCATGCGCTCCCTGCTGCCGGATGTTCCGCAGATCTTCGTGTTCGATTCCTCCTTCTTCTTCCAGCTGCCGAAGCTTCCAGCACCTACGCGCTGAACAAGGAAGTCGCCCAGCAGTACCACATCCGCCGTTACGGCGCCCATGGCACCTCCCACGAGTTCATCTCCTCCGTCGTGCCGTCCGTCATCGGCAAGCCGGCCGAAGGCTCAAGCAGATCGTGCTGCACATCGGCAACGGTGCTTCCGCCTCCGCCGAAATCTCCGGCAAGCCGGTTGAGACCTCCATGGGTCTGACCCCGCTGGAAGGCCTCGTGATGGGTGGCCGTACCGGCGACATCGATCCGGCCGTCGTCTTCCACCTGATTCGCAACGCCCACATGAGCGTGGACGAACTGGACACCCTGTTCAACAAGCGTTCCGGCATGATGGGTCTGACCGGCTTCGGCGACCTACGTGAAGTGCATCGTCTGGTCGAAGAGGGCAACGAGGACGCCAAGCTGGCTCTCGACATCTACGTGCACCGCATCGTCGGCTACATCGGCAACTACACCGCTCAGATGGGTGGCGTCGACGTGATCACCTTCACCGCAGGCGTTGGCGAGAACGATGACGTCGTGCGCAAGATGGTCTGCGACAAGCTCGCTCCGTTCGGCGTCAAGCTGGATGAGGAGAAGAACGCGACCCGTTCCAAGGAACCGCGCATCATCTCCACCCCGGATTCCGCAGTCACCATCTGCGTCATCCCGACCAACGAGGAGCTGGCCATCGCCCGCAAGTCCGCCGCCATCGCAGAAGAAGGCAAGGACTCCTACGGCAACGTCTTCTCCAAGTGAGTGATGTGTCACGTTTCGGCTGGTAGAGGAACGTGACGGCAAACGGTATGAATCTGCGCCGCCGTGCCTGATAATCGATATCATCGGTCAATCAGGCACGGCGGCGCAGTGCGTTGGGCCCCCTTTTCCGCGATTCGCAAGGGATTGCTTGGTAGTACGATACGACAGGTTGCACTGTACCGTGCAATGATGTAAGAGAGAACGGTTGGTTATTCGTGGCTGCTAAACGACGTTTCGTCGGTTTGGACGGGCTTAAAGGCATAGCCTTATTGCGATTGTGCTGTATCACTGCGATGAGCTTTCGCTTCAAGGCGGGTTTTTCGGTGTGGATGTGTTCTTCACCATCTCCGGTTTCCTGATTTTCTCATCGCTGCTCAATCGTATCGATTCAGGTAAAGGCTTGGAACTGGGGGAGTACTTCCTCAAACGGTTCCGCCGGATTTATCCCGCGCTGTTTGCTCTTATCCCGATCTCGGTGACGTTGGCATGGCTGGTGAACCGCGACATGCTTGTCGGCATCCGGAACCAGATCATGACCGTGCTTCTGGGATGCTACAACTGGTATGCCATCAGCAGCGGAGCCAGCTATTTCTCCCAGATGAACCCTGACATATTCCGTCACCTATGGTTCATGTCGTTGCTCATGCAGTTTTATCTGATCGCTCCATTCGTGGTTTTGCTGCTGCGAAAAATCATCATCAGATGGGCTCCGGTATGCATACTGACAGCCCTTGCCGGAGCAAGCGCGGTATCCATGGGACTGCTATACCACTCTGGCGCTGACCCCACACGTGTGTATTTCGGCACCGACACGCACGCCATGGGCCTATGGCTCGGTGCCGCGCTGGCTTGGATACTGCCGATTCTCAGACATGAGCATGGGCGAGCCAATGAATCGCGGATAATGGAACGATTCCATAAGATATGGATTCAATTCGGCCCGATAGTTGCCTTTGGCTCATTGCTGGCATTGCTGTGATGATGCGGCATATCACTCAAGGCCCAGCGGCGTTCCATGGCGGTATCTTCGTCGCTCCGTGCTTGCTGTGATGCTGATCGCAGGAACCATACCATTCGGATCCTGGATGCAGGATCTGCTTGTGTTCAAGCCGCTTGCCGCTTTGGGCCATTATTCGTATGGCATTTATCTGTGGCATTGGCCATTATGGCTGCTGCTGAGATCCCTGCTGCCCCAGTGGGGCGCATGGCATGCCGACAGGCTGCTGTCCTTCACCTTCATCCTCACCGTGCTGTTCGCGTTCGCATCTTGGCAACTGTTCGAGAAGCCAGTCGCTCGTGCGGGATTCATCGCGTTGATTCGTCCGATCAGTGGAGACGAAGCCGAGCATTGCGGCCGTCTGATATCCACGGTCGTGGTGCTGGCATGCTCATGGAGCTTCTGCGGATACGCTGTGGCGACGGCATCGGAACAAACCAGTGTGGCGCAATCCTTGGGTATCAGCGCCAGGCTGTTGCAGCAACGCAATCATGCCGCTTTGGAACGACGCAGAACACCGATGCCAAGGAAGCCACGGCATAAGATGCCGGATGGTTCGCAAATGGCCGCCATCGGAGATTCGGTGATGCTGGCGTCCAGCAAAGGATTGCAAGACACGTTCCCCAACATCATTGTGGATGCCGAAGTCTCACGGTCGATGGCGAAGGGACAGGGTCTTGTCGATCAATTGAAAGCGCAAGGAAATCTGCGCCCCTGGGTCTTGGTGGGACTTGCCACCAACTCCGTGGTGACCAATGATCAGCTTGACGATCTGCTGAATGATGTCGGCCCCGATCATGTGCTGGTGCTCATTAACGCGCACGCTCCCGTTTCATGGGTTCCCGGCACCAATGCCGTGTTGAAGCAATTCGCCGCGGCGCATTCCAACAACGTCGTACTGGTCGATTGGGACGGGACCATTTCCCAGCATGCTGACGAACTTGCCGGAGATGGCATCCATCCGGGAATGTCCAATACGATCTACGCGCAGGCGGTCAAGGATTCAATCGCCGCTTGGATCAAGCAAGGGCACTGATTGATGCGTTGACGACTTCCATACGAGGTCCGCCACATGCCGTCGCATATGAATGATCCCCATTCCGTGGAAATCGGAATGGGGATCATTCATATGCGGACGATGCCGATATTAGGGAAATCAGGCCTCCTGATGCTGAGGAGCGGACAGGAAGTGCTCCTCGCTAGGCAGAACGGCGTTGAGAATCACAGCCACCACGAACGACACCGCGATGCAGTTGGAAGCGAAGATGGACTGGAACAGCGCCGGGAAGTTGGCGAAAATGTCGCCGACCTGGGTGAAACCGATGCCAATGGTCAGGCTCAACGCGGCGATGGTGATGTTGCGCTGCGTGTAACCGGCCTCGGAAATCATCTGGAATCCGGACAGGATGATATTGCCGAACATCATGATGGTGCAGCCGCCAAGCACAGCCTGCGGCAGGGAGTTGAAGACCTCTGCAACGGCCGGAACGAAGCTGGCAAGCACCAAAATCAGACCGCCGGAAAGAATCACCTTGCGGTTGACCACCTTGGTCATCGCCACCAGACCGATGTTCTGCGCAAACGAAGTCAATGGCAGGCAGCCGAACAAACCGGACACGGAGGAGATCAAACCGTCGCCGGCAATAGCTCCGGCGGTTTCCTTGTCGGTGGGTTGACGGTCGAGACCGACCTTGGTAAGCGCCGCTGTGTCGCCCAACACCTCAACCGAGGAAACGACATACAGCAGAGCGAAGGAGATAATCGCACCCGGATCAAACTCAAGCTTGAACGGCATGAAATGCGGCACCGACACGACCTGCAGATTGGCGAAACCGGAGAAATCGACCTTTCCCATGAAAATCGCGACCACATAGCCCACGACAAGGCCGAACAGCACGGAAAGCTGCTTGGCGGTGCCCTTCATGAGCAGCTGGAACGCAAGGCAAGCCACCAGCGAAATCAGGCCAAGCGTCAGATTCTGCCAGCTGCCGAAATCCTTCGCGCCGGAACCGCCGCCGAAGCTCGTGGCGCCGACGGACAGGAGCGAAAAACCAATCGAGGTGACGACAATCGCGGAAACGATCGGCGGGACGAAACGACGCCAATACTTGGCCGTCAAACCAAGCACGACCTCCAACAGGCCGCCAAGCACCACGGCGCCGGCGACTGCGCCATAACCCTGATGCTGCGCGATCGACATGGCGGCCGCGACGTAGGTGAAGGAAATGCCGGTGACCATCGGCAGACGGGAACCAATCAGCCACACACCGTACAGCTGCAGGCAGGTGCCGAGACCTGCGACCAGCAGGCCGGCCTGAATGATGGCGGCGGACTGCGCGGCATCCATCTTGCGGCCGTGGCCACCAGGAAGATAGGCGCGAGATTCGCCACGAACATGGCCATGACGTGCTGCAGGCCGAACGGAATGCCCTTCCAGAACGACACCGGTGCGTCAAGACTGCTCAACGCCTCAAAAGACACGCCTTTTTTAGTGTCTTTTGCCTTTGTCTTTTTTTCGGTTTTCTCTGTGTTCTTCTCTTCGCTCAACTGTTACATCCTCTCTTATAATCGTCTGAGCGTACTGAAAAAATCAGGAGCGGAATTCGATGGTGCCGTTTTCCGGATCCATCGATTCGACGATTGCCAGGGAATCGACGTCGTACCCTTCCTCACGCAGCTGGTCGCCACCGCCTTGGAAGCCCTTTTCCACTGCGATGCCGATGCCTTCCACAGTGGCTCCGGCCTCATGGCACAGCTCGATCAGGCCTTTTAACGCCTTGCCGTTGGCAAGGAAATCGTCGATCAGCAGCACGTGGTCGCCTTCATTGAGATAGCGCTTGGACACGATGACAGGGAACTCCTTCTGCTTGGTGAAGGAATACACGGTGGTCGTGTACTGGTCGCCGTCAAGATTGATGGACTGCGCCTTCTTGGCGAACACCACCGGGACATTGCCGAAATGACGGGCCACGACACAGGCGATGCCAATGCCGGAAGCCTCAATGGTCAGAATCTTATCGATGGTCTTGCCCTTGAAATGCTCGGCCCAGGCGGCGCCCATATGGTCGAACAGCTCGACATCGCACTGATGGTTGAGGAACGCGTCCACTTTCAGCACATTGCCGGGCTTGACGGTACCTTGTTGCGCAATGCGCTCTTCAAGTTCCTTCATGAAACCCCTTAATCTTGTCGGCCGCGAAAGCGGCATCAGATGATGGCATACGGCGAGCCGTATATAGGAGTTCAGCATACGCGCCTCAATTGACCGTGCGAGTCGGACCCCTGACCTGCTCATGTGATAAACATGAATGCTGCGAACAAATGTTTGAATATGAGCGTGCGCGAAGAAAAGAGGAATCGGTGGAACAGAGCATGGGACCTGTGATGTGCGATCCGCGGAGCCTGATAGAGGGACTCAACCCCCAACAGGAAGAAGCGGTGAAATACTACGGCCAGGCATTGCTCATCGGCGCCGGCGCAGGCTCAGGCAAGACCCGTGTGCTGACACGTCGCATCGCATGGCTGCTGGCGCATGGCTTCTGGGCAAGCAGCATCCTCGCCATCACCTTCACCAACAAGGCGGCCGCGGAAATGCGTGAACGTCTCGTGACTTTGGTCGGGCCGGAAGCCGAACATATGTGGATCTCCACCTTCCACTCCGCCTGCGTACGCATCCTACGCCGCGACGGCAAGGAAATCGGCCTTAAATCGGGCTTCTCGATTTACGACACCGCGGACAGCGAGCGACTGGTCAAACTGATCGCAGCCGACCTGAACATCGATACGAAGCGGTATACGCCACGCATGCTGCTGGGCAAGATATCCGACTGCAAGAACGCGTTGGTTTCCTGGAAAGACCAGCTGAAAAAAGCGAACTGCGATTACATCCCGGGACAGCGCGGATACCAGGTGAGCGCCGGCGACGTCGACGAACTGGTCGCCGTCGTCTACGCCGAATACCAGCATCGTCTGGCGCTCGCCAACGCAGTCGACTTCGACGATTTGATCATGCGCACCGTGGAATTGCTCCAAACCTGCCCGCAGGTGAGCGAATACTATCGGCACAGGTTCCGTTACATCTTCGTGGACGAGTATCAAGACACCAACCATGCCCAATATGTGCTCGTACGTGAATTGTCCGGCATCGATTCGGACGAACAGCCCGACCCGCAGGCGAGGGGAGCGGGCCGTGTGGGACCGAGCTGGATTACCGTGGTGGGTGATTCCGACCAATCCATCTACGCGTTCCGAGGTGCGGACATCCGTAACATCCAAGACTTCGAACAGGATTTCCCGAACGCCAAAACCATCATGCTCGAACAGAACTACCGTTCGACGCAGACCATCCTCGACGCGGCGAACGCGGTGATCGCGAAAAACGAAAACCGCAAGCCGAAGAAACTGTGGACGGCGCTTGGTCAAGGCGACAAAATCGTCGGCTATGCCGCCGACAACGCACAGCAGGAAGCCGGATGGATAGCGAACGAAATCGCACGAATCCACACCGAGGAAGACGTCGCTTACCGTGACATCGCCATCATGTACCGAGCCAACGCGCAGTCACGTTCGCTGGAAGAGGCCATGATCAACGCCAATCTGCCGTATCAGCTGGTCGGCGGCACCAAATTCTATGAACGTAGGGAAGTCAAGGACGCCATCGCGTATTTGCAGGCCATCGTGAATCCCGCGGATAATGTGAACGTGCGGCGTATCCTCAATGTGCCTAAACGAGGACTCGGCGCACGCGCGGAGGGATTGGTGGCCGGCTACGCGGACGCGCATGGCCTCACGTTCTTCGAATCCATTGAACATATGGACCAGATTGAAGGCATGACAGGCCGTACCACCAAACCGTTGGGCGCATTCCGTGATCTGATGCACGAGCTGGCCGATTTCGCCAAGGAACATGATTCGAAACCATCCGAAGTGGTGGCCGAAGTATTGGATAAAAGCGGTCTTCTGGAGGAATTGCAACGTTCCGAGGATCCGCAGGATGCTTCGCGTGTGGACAATCTTTCCCAGTTGCAGTCCGTGGCCGCCGAATTCGAACAGAACACGCCGGATGCCACGTTGGCCGGTTTTCTGGAGACCACGGCATTGGTCGCCGACTCGGATCAGTTGCCGGGAGAGGGCGAGGATTCCGGCAAGGTCACGATGATGACCTTGCATACGGCCAAAGGTTTGGAATATCCGTATGTGTTTCTTACGGGTATGGAACAGGTACGTTCCCGCACCAGCGTGCCATGGAGGACACCAGCGAGCTGTCCGAGGAGCGTCGTCTGGCATACGTGGGCATCACCCGTGCGAAGCGTCGGCTGTATGTGACCCGTGCGGCGGTGCGTGCCCAATGGGGGCAGGCCAATGACATGATGCCCAGCCAGTTCCTGGATGAGATTCCGGATGAACTCATCGATTGGAAACGTCGTGAGGCCGGTGTGGAGCGCATGCGCGCCAGCTGGGGAGATGACGACGAGTTCGGCGGGTGGGACGATGATGACGATTTCGGATCCACTTCCTTCGGCGAATCGATGTACGGATCGTCGACATACGGTTCCTCATCGTATGGTTCTGGTTCTCGCGGATCGCATTCCACTTATGGGTCGTCTCATGGATCGCACAGCTCGTATGGTTCCGGACGGTCCTCCTACGGCTCGGGAAGCCGCCGTTTCTCTGGCGGATCGCACTCTGGCTCGTCCTCATACGGTTCGTATGGCTCATCCCGGTCGTCATACGGTTCCGGCAAGCCCTCCGGCAAATCCGGTAAGGTCACCACGCGCCGCGCCAACCAAAGGATCTGACGAAATCGGCTCCGGCAAGTTCGTTGGACGGCAACAACGGATTGAGCATTTCGGATTTCCAGATAGGCGACAGAATCACCCATGACCATTACGGTTTGGGAAAGGTCATCGAAACGCAGGACAAGGGCGCGAATTCGGTGATCACCGTCGATTTCGGCACGGATGGCGTCAAACGATTGCTGCTTCGTGTGGCGCTATTGAAAAGCTCTGACGGCTTTTCCAATAGGCGCCCCTCGTGGCGGCGCCGTTGTGGGCTCATAACACGGATTGAGTGAAAAAACAAGTCTTTTCTTTCGGAGCATTTGTTGCGATAATCGGCGATGTTTGCTTTTCGAGAGGAAGAACCATGCCAAGAAAACTGTTCGCCGCGATATCGCAGATTGTTCTGGGCGCGCTGATTGTCATCGCCCCGCAGACCTTCGCGCATGTGTGTGCCATCAAAGACATGCCCATGGCATGCCGCTACACCGCTCGGGTCGCTCTGGGACTGGGTGTCGTCATCGCATTGCTGGCAATAATCGGATTTTTCGCGCCAAGCCGGGTCAGGGCCGGATTGGATATCGCCAATGCCGTGCTGGGCGTGCTTGTCGTTCTGGTGCCGACCATGCTGGTAGGCGTATGCAGAGGCTCCATGATGCATTGCCATATGGTGACGATGCCGACGCTTATCGTATTGGGCGTGCTGCTGGCGGTGCTCGCAGCAGTCGCCGCATATCTCGATCTCAAGCCGGCAAAGCGTGGCTGACGTGCCGCATATCACCCTTGCGAAACTACCGCTGGCCAATCTGCGTCGCAAACCATTCCGCACTTCGGCGCTTGTCATTGTGGTCGTCATGCTCACTGTGGCGTTCTATGGAGGCGCGCTGCTTTCCATGAACCTGAACAACGGGTTGAACAGCATGCGGGAACGTATGGGCGCCGATCTGATGGTCACGCCGCAGAACACGAAAAACCAGGCTGAGGCGTTGCTCACGGGAAACTCTTCGAGCACGTTCTACTTCACCAATGGCATTGGAGGCCAAATCGCCGAAGCGGACGGTGTGGGAGAAAGCACGGTGCAGACGTACATCTCCTCGCTTGCGGCAGCCTGCTGCGACGAAAAGGTGCAGATCATCGGCTTCAACCCCGACACCGACTTCGTCATCACTCCTTGGGTGGCTTCGCAATTCGACGGCACACTCCGTCGCGGCCAAATCATAGCAGGCGCCAGCATCAACGTGTCGGACAACAATACGGTCAAACTGTACGGTCATGAATTCCCCGTGGCCGCGCAACTGGCCGATACCGGAACGTCACTGGACAATTCCGTATTCGTGAACCTGGACACGGTGCCGGATGTCGTTTCCTATTCCGCGCAGGTCGGACATGCCGCGATTCCTGAAGAATACGCCAGCAAAGCGGTATCCGCCGTGCTCGTCAAAGTCAAGGACGGATATTCCGCGCAGCAGGTAGCCTCGAATATCGCAAAAACAACAGGGCTCGAAAGCCTGGGTTATGTGTATCCGGGCGGCATCACGGCTACGACGAAAACGAATCTCAAGGTGATCATCCGCTATGTGGCGGTGTTCATCACGGTGTTCTGGACTATGGGATTGGTCGTGATGTTGGCGGTGTTTTCGTCGGCTATGAACGAACGCAAGCGTGAATTCGCCGCGTACCGTATTCTCGGCGCCGATCGTGCGACCCTGGTGGGCATTATCGTCAAGGAATCGGCGACCATCGGAGCTATTGGAGGTGTGATCGGTGTGACCTGTACCTCGTTGGTCGTGTTTCCGTTCAGTGGTCTGATCGCTAAGGAACTTCAATTGCCGTATCTGCAGATTGGCGTCGGTAAAGTGGCGGTACTGATAGTCGTCGCTCTCCTGTTCGCCGTGCTTACGGGCCTGGTCGCATCCCTCGCCACAGCGGTGCGTCTTTCCGCCCCACAGGCATACCTGACGCTGAGGGAGGGGGAGTGATGCCGGAACAGCCCATATTGGAGGTTCGTGGCCTTACCCGTGAATTCGTACGCCGAGGCAAACCTTTCCCCGCGGTGGATGATGTGAATCTCACGCTCGATCCAGGCGAATTCATGCGATCGTCGCAGATCCGGAAACGGCAAAAGCACTTTGCTCAATCTCGTCACGGGATTGCTGAAACCTACATCCGGTTCGATTCTGCTGGCCGGTAACGAGGTGACCACGTTAAACGACAAACAGATGTCGATTTTGCGCAACCGCACCATCGGCTTCGTCACGCAGATCCAGACACTATTGCCGAACCTCACCGCAATCGACAATGTGGTCCTTCCCGCAGTGCTGCATCGCAACCCGTCTCGGTATGAAACCGAAATCGATGAACGGACGAATGACGCACAATCACAGGAACAGACGGCGTCTTCCGTCGTGGTCGATGGCCTTCCCGACGTCATCCAACCAGCTTCGACGCAGACGGCTTCTTCATCTCAGCCCGACCATTTGACGCAACGCGCGCAACATCTGTTGGATCAACTGCTTGTAGGCGAGCTTGCGACATGCTATCCGAAGGAGCTCTCTGGTGGCGAGATGCGCCGCGTCTCCATCGCCCGAGCGTTGATGAACAAGCCGAAGCTGCTGATCGCCGATGAACCGACAGGAGATTTGGATGCCGAAAGCACCGCAATCGTCATGCGGCTGCTGCGGCAAGTAGCGGATGACGGTACCTCGGTACTTATGGTTACCCATGATCCGGACGCGCTTGCTTATGTGGACCATACCTATCGTATGGATAGGGGAGTGCTTACTCGGGCCTGACGTTTTTAAGACATGCCGATGTAGGTGAATCGGAGCATCTCGTCCGTCCCCCATGTGTATGATTAGCGATTGGTGTGCGCCCGGAAGGACGTATGCCGTCTGGAGTCTTAGCCCATCAGTGGGTCGGCGGCCATCCGCGGTGTTCTGCATTGCGGGTCAAGCCGTTCGCGCATTGCGCGAAGAAGCACTGGAGAGGCTGGCTCAGCGTATGCCGGACTTCGGCATACGTTCCGTTCAGACAACGACAGAACAAACAAAGGATTAAACCAATGACGAACGTTCAGCGTTCCCGCCGTCAGGTGCGTCTTTCCCGCGCCCTCGGCATCGCTCTGACCCCTAAGGCTCAGCGCATCTTCGAAAAGCGTCCGTATGCTCCTGGCGAGCACGGCCGCACCCGTCGCCGCACTGAATCCGATTACGCAGTGCGTCTGCGCGAGAAGCAGCGTCTTCGCGCTCAGTACGGCATCTCCGAGAAGCAGCTCCGCGCCGCTTACGAGAAGGCACCCACACCGCCGGCCAGACCGGCAACGCCATGCTGACCGATCTTGAGACCCGTCTCGACGCTCTGGTCCTGCGTGCAGGCTTCGCCCGCACCACCGCCCAGGCTCGCCAGTTCGTGGTCCATCGCCACATCCTCGTCGATGGCAACATCGTCGATCGTCCGTCCTACCGCGTCAAGCCGGGCCAGACCATCCAGGTCAAGGCCAAGAGCCAGACCATGGTTCCGTTCCAGGCCGCTGCCGAAGGTGTGCACCGCGATGTGCTGCCGGCGGTTCCGGGCTACCTGGACGTCAACCTGCCTTCCCTGAAGGCCACCCTGACCCGCAAGCCTGAAGCCGAGGAGATCCCGGTGCAGGTCAACATCCAGTACGTGGTCGAATTCTACGCCCGCTGATCTGGATCACCATACTGTAAGAACATACAGTTTAAGGACATACAGCGAAAGCCTCGCAGCCGTTACGGTTGCGAGGCTTCTCGTTTTTTATGGCGTTTCCGGCGGCATGTCGTTTGGCTGATTCCACAGGTACCATGGAAACCATGTTGCTTCATCTTCATCTGGTCCGTCACGGACAGACGTTTTTCAACCGATATAACAGACTCCAGGGATGGTCGAATTCCCCGTTGACCGATGCGGGACTTGCCGATGCGGACAAGGCCGCCGCCAAACTCCGGGACATTGAGTTCGCCGCGGCATACTGCTCCGACACCACACGCGCCCAGGTGACGGCACAACGGATCCTCGATGCGAACGAAGCCGCAGGACACGTTCGTCCGTCACTGGTCAGCGACATGCATTTCCGTGAGCAGTTCTACGGTTATTTCGAGGGACAGGACATGTCCGTCGCATGGACCGCTGCCGCTGGTCCCCATGGTGCGAAGAACTACAACGACATCGTCCGCAAATACGGGCTTGCCGCCACCCGCGACTTTCTCAAAGAAGCCGATCCGTTCCATGACGCCGAATCCGATAACGAGTATTGGCATCGTGTGGAGGACGGCTTCGCTTTGATTGCGGACAACCCTCGGCTTAAGGACGGCGACCACGTGCTGCAGATCTCCCACGGCAATACATTGTTGAGCCTTATGCACCGATTCGCCCCGGAAGGATACGATTTGAGCGAACGTCCGGCCAACGGTTCGGTGACCTGCCTTGATTTTGACACGAACGAACCCATGGACCGCGCGGTGAGTGTGGTCTCGTACAACCAGTGAACGTATTTGCCACAGTCGTGGCTTTTTACTAGTCTTATGCGGGTATTGTGTTCGCGGGCAACCGTGGAGCTGAAAAGAGGTACAAGATGGGTGTTGGAGAGATCGCCGGTCTGATTGCGGCAATTGCATTCGCGGTGCTTGCCGGTTTCATGATCTACCCGCTGATCCGTCTCGGCAAATTGTTCGACCAGATCGCGCAGACCGTCAAAGACACCGGAGACCATGCGATTCCGGCGCTTGACGAGGGCGTGACCACGGTGCAGCAGGTGAACAAGTCCCTGGAGGATGTCAACAAGATCTCCGCCGCGGCGTCCACCACGGCCAATAATGTCGGCGCGCTGACTGATCTATATGGATCGTTCTTGGGCAAGCCCGTCATCAAGGTTGCGTCCGCCACCTATGCGTTGAAGTCCACTGTGCAGTCTTTCTTGGCTAAGAGAGACGTCAATCACGCGGCAGGCAATAAGGGGGAGTGATGTTCAAGCGTCTTTTCTGGGTCTCCATCGGCGTGGGCATCGGTGTCGTCGCTGTCACAAAAGCGCAGGCATACGTTAAAGCCAACACACCGGACACCGCCCGCCAATTCCTGCTTGGTCCCGACCAGGACCATGTGACCATGCGCACGCTTGAAGGTCTAGTCAATGAGTTCAATGCCACGCGTCGAGCCCGCGAGGCTGAACTTAACAGCAAATATGCGGCGCGGAACGAGTAGTCGTTTTCCGCCCGACAGATACGCTCAAGCAACCAATCACACGTTTGGAAGGCATCAGGCCTCCAACAACAAAGGAGCTCAAATCCACATGCGCACTTCTGAAATCGCGAAGCGCTTTCTTGACTATTTCGAACAGCACGATCATCTTGTCGTTCCCTCGGCATCGTTGATTTCTCCGAACCCGACCACTCTGTTCACCATCGCTGGCATGGTCCCGTTCATCCCGTACCTCATGGGTGAGCAGACCCCGCCGAAGCACCGCATGGCTTCCAACCAGAAGTGCGTGCGTACTCTGGACATCGACGAGGTCGGCAAGACCACCCGTCACGGCACGTTCTTCCAGATGCTCGGCAACTTCTCCTTCGGTGATTACTTCAAGGAGGAGGCCATCCACTATGCGTATGAGCTGCTGACCACCCCGCAGGACAAGGGCGGCTACGGCTTCGATCCGGAGAAACTGTGGATGACCACTTTCACCGACGACGAGGAAGCCCGCTCGATGTGGAAGAACGAAGGCGTCGATCCTGAACATATCCAGATCATGGGTATGGAAGATAACTTCTGGACACCGGTGGCCCTGGCCCTGGCGGTCCGTGCTCCGAAATCTATGTAGACCGTGGTCCAAAGTACGGTGTCGAAGGCGGCCCGATCGCCGACGAGAACCGTTACATTGAGATTTGGGATCTCGTGTTCGAAAACTACGAGGTCGACAACGTCAAGTCCAAGACCGACCTGCATATCGTCGGCGAGCTTGAGAACAAGAACATCGATACCGGCGCCGGTCTGGAACGTCTCGCCTATCTGATGCAAGGCAAGCAGAACATCTATGAGACCGACGAGGTCTTCCCGGTCATCGAAGCCGCGCAGAAACTTTCCGGCCGCACCTACGGCGATGACGAGGCTATGGACGTGCGTTTCCGTATCGTGGCCGACCACGTGCGTTCCGCGCTGATGATCATGTCCGACGGCGTCCGTCCGTCCAACAACGGCCGTGGCTATGTGCTGCGCCGCCTGCTGCGTCGAACTGTCAAGGCCATGCGCGAGCTCGGCGTGACAGAGCCGGTCATGCCGACCTTGCTGCCGACCTCCAAGGCCGCGATGGAACCGAGCTATCCGGAGCTTAACGACACCTTCCACGACGTGTCCGAAGCCGCCTACGGTGAGGAGGACGCGTTCCGCCGCACGCTCGAATCCGGCACCGAGATCTTCGACATGGCCGTGACGAAGGCCAAGCAGGGCGGCTCGGACCACGTGTCCGGCGAGGATGCCTTCAAGCTGCACGACACTTACGGCTTCCCGATTGAAATCACGCTCGAAATGGCCGCCGACCAGGGCGTGAAGGTGGATGAAGCCAAGTTCCGCGAGCTGATGGCCGAACAGAAGAGCCGTGCCCGTGCGGACGCGCTGAAGAAGCGCCACAACGTGGATTTGTCCGTCTATGACGACTTCAAGAAGACCCTGCTCCAGCCGATCGACTTCCTTGGCTACACCGACATGTCCGCACGTGCCAAGTTCTGGGCATCATGCAGGAGGGCAAGGGTTCCGTTCCCGCCGTCACCGGCCCGGCCAACATCGAGGTCATCCTCGACCGCACGCCGTTCTACGCGCAGGCCGGAGGCCAGCTCGCCGATCAGGGCGAGATTCTGTCCGACGATGGCGCGGTGCTTGAGGTCGACGACGTGCAGAAGCCGATCAAGGACCTTATCGTCCACCAGTGCCGTCTGACCGAAGGCACGCTGGTTGTGGGCGCCGAAGTCAACGCGAACATCGATCTCGAGCGCCGTGGAGCCATTGCACGTTCCCACACCGCCACCCACATGGTGCACAAGGCGCTGCGTGAGGAACTTGGTCCGCAGGCCACCCAGCGTGGCTCCGAAGACGCTCCGAACCGTCTGCGCTTCGATTTCCAATGGTCCAGCGCCCCCAGCAAGGACGCCATGAACGCCGTCGAAGCCCGCGTCAACGAGAAGCTTCGTGAGAACCTTGCCGTCACCACTCAGGAAATGAAGTTCGATGACGCCATCGCTCTTGGCGCCATGCATCTGTTCGGCGAGAAGTACGGCGACATCGTGCGTGTGGTGTCCATCGGCGAGGACGGCTGGAGCCGCGAGCTCTGCGGTGGCACCCATATCGACCACGTCGGCAAGATCGGCGCCATCAACATCATGTCCGAGGCGTCTATCGGTTCCGGCGTGCGCCGCGTGGACGCGGTCGTCGGCCAGGGCGCGTATGAGTCAACGCCCGCGAGCACGCGCTGGTTTCCCAGCTTTCCGACATGGTCAACGCCCGTCCCGACGAACTCGCCGAGCGTGTGAACATGCTGCTTGCCAAGCTCAAGGAATCCGACCGTCGTCTTGCCGCAATGTACGAGTCCCAGCTTGCGGCCTCTGTGCCGACGCTGGTGGCTGAGGCCAAAGCTTCCTCGGCTCCGGTCAAGGTCGCCAAGAAGAACGTTGGACATTTCGGCTCCTTCGACGCGCTGCGCAAGACCGTGCTCGACGTGCGCGGCCAGCTCGGCGAAGATGCTCCGGTCGTGGTGGCTCTTGCCGGCATGAACGAGGACGGCAAGCCCATGGTCGCCGTGGCAACCAACGAAGCGGCACGCAAGCAAGGCATCAAGCTGGTGATCTGGTCCGTGGCGCTTCCAAGGTTCTTGGCGGTGGTGGCGGCGGCAAGCCGGACTTCGCACAGGGTGGCGGCGCGGACGCCACCAAGATCGACGAGGCACTTGAGGCATTGGCCGGCCAGGCTCTGAAGGGCTGATTCTCCAAGCATGGTTTGGCTTGGTATCGATCTGGGTGATGCTCGGGTCGGACTTGCGTTGTCCGATCCCGAGCTCACCCTCGCACATCCCATAGGCAATATTCAAGTGTATGGGGATTCTTTCCGCGCGTTGGATGAAGTCATCGACGTCATTGGGGACGAGTCGGTGGACCATGTGGTGATTGGCCTGCCGTTGCTGCTGAACGGCGAAGAGGGGAAAAGCGCCAAAAAAGCGAGACGCTGGTCCGTCAATCTTGAAAAACGACTGCATGCGGCCGTGGAGGATGAATCATATTCGGTGACGCGGGTTCCCACCATTGAATTGGTGGATGAGCGTCTGACGACAGTGACCGCACATCATCAGTTGTTCGATGCGCGCATCGGCGGACGCAAGCACCGTCCGATGGTCGACCAGCAATCTGCGGTGGTGATTTTGCAGACGGCGCTCGACCGAAGCAGAGAGTAAGGGGAGAGAGACCTTTGACCGATAATCTGAACGATTTTTTCTCCGATAACGCGCAGTGGGTCGATGATACGTCAGCGGGCTCGTCATTCGATGCCGCGTTGCCGCCGCAACCGCCGAAATCGCGACGCGACATGCGTAAACGACGTGAGCAACAACGTCGTCGTCGCTATGTCACAATCATCGCGGCTGCCGTCGTTGTCATTCTTGTCGTCGTCGGCGGCTTTTTCGGCGTGCGCATGGTTAAACATCTCAGGCAGATGAACGCCAACGGCTCGCAAATCCAGATTGAGGATTACACCGGTTCGGGAGACAAAGACACGACGTTCACCGTGGAAACCGGACAAGGCGCAGCCGAAATCGCACGAAATCTGGTCAAGGCGGACATCGTCAAATCCGAATCGGCGTTCACCTCCGCAGTCGCG
>ENA-OQAS01000692-OQAS01000692.1-human-gut-metagenome-genome-assembly--contig:-NODE-692-length-17373-cov-1.701960_pt1 | contig 17373 bp, 26 predicted proteins | sample MGYA00242733_ERZ504523 | MGnify/ENA primary metagenome ERZ504523 (study PRJEB26092, sample SAMD00036239) | human gut metagenome | host: Homo sapiens | study: EMG produced TPA metagenomics assembly of... | reverse complement strand
GGCATGATTGTCAAGACTTTCCATGATCTGCTTTCCGATTTCATGGTCGGATTTAAAGAAACAAGTGCATCCTGAAAAATCATAGAACATTCTTTGCCACGGAATTTTTTCCACTCCTTAGAAGAATATTTTGCGATATCTGTACCTTCAAATATGATCTGGCTTCCTTCCATTACTTTCCCCGGCTTTTTTACAAGCCCCCATAATAGTTTTCGCTGTAATCGATTTTCCACAGCCCGATTCACCTACCAGTGCAACCGTCTGTCCTTCTTCAATAGAAAACGATATATCCCGCACCGCCTGCACAGTGCCTCCATATGCAGCAAAATTCACAGCCACATGTTTCATTTCTAATAAATTATTCATTTTTTCTATCCCTTTCACTAAGGTGGTTACTGCATATTTTGCTATTCTACAATTTTAGGTTCTAATGCGTTTCTTAGAATATCTCCCAGTAAATTAAAGCTCAAAACTGTAATTAGGATCATTACGCCCGGATATACCGCCAATAAAGGGTAATCCAAAATATGCGCCTGTGCTCCCTGAAGCATACTTCCCCAGGATGCACGTGGAATCTGCACGCCTAATCCCAGGAAGCTTAGAGAAGATTCCATCAAAATTGCATTTGCCACACTCAAGCTTGCTGCAACAATAACCGGTCCTAAAATATTAGGGATAATATGTTTAATGATCACGCGAAAGTTTGATGCCCCCAGATTCTGTGTAGCCACCACAAAATCTCGTTCCTTTAATGACATTGTCTCCGCTCTCGTAATTCTCGCGACGGATGCCCAGGAAAACAGACTCAACACAACAATCAGAGTCGGTAAACCAGGCTTTAAAAAGGTATTTAAAATAACCATTAACAGCATACTCGGAAGAGCAAGGAAAATATCTGTAAAACTCATCAAAAACATATCCACTTTTCCTCCGACATAACCGGAGAATACACCTAATGATGTTCCGATTACAACCGTCATGATCATAGACATGAATCCCACCAGCAAAGAAACTCTTCCACCATATAAGGTTCTGGTAAAATAATCTCTTCCGTACTCATCTGTGCCAAACCAGTGACTGGATGAAATACCCTGCAGTTTTTGAGAGGCATCTAACTTATAAGGATCGTAAGGACTAAGAGGTGCCAAAAGAACAGCAATGATGAGAATGGCAAGAAGTACGACACTTACCATAGCAACTTTGTTTTTCCTTAGTTCTTTCCAAATATCTTTCCATACGCTCTGTCTCTCCACAGAAACTTCTACTGTTTTCTTTTTTCCAGTTTTGCAAATGAATCATTGGTTATTACTATATTATTTCCCACCGGATGCACCTCCCCGTTTAATTCTTGGATCAACAAAGGCATACAATAAATCTGCAATAAAATTACCGACTACCAAAGAAAACCTGAAAGCATAACATACGCCATGATTACCGGATAATCCCTTGAACCAATCGCAGACATCGCAAAGGTTCCAATTCCGGCCATCCAAAGACACTTCTACAATAAAGGATCCACATACCAAAGATGCCAGATTCATTCCCATCAATGTAATGATAGGCAACAGCGTGTTTTTCAACACATGTCGGAATAAAATTTTCGTCTGAGAATCTCCCTTTGCTTCGGCGGTAAGCACATACTCTTCGCTTAACTGTCCGATGGTATTTGCACGGATATAACGGATATAAACCGCAACATGACCGATACTAAGCGTAATACATGGAAGAATCATATGCTGGAACGTATCAAATGCAGATACATTCCAACGTATGCATACCGGAAGAAGGTAATACCTTTAATACTGCAGCAAATACAATAATAAGCAGCATACCAAACCAAAAAGAAGGAATGGACATTCCCATATACGCTAACGAACTTATTAAGTTATCAAGCCATGAGTTCTTCTTATATCCCGACCATAAACCAAGCGGGATTGCAAGTAAAAGTGACAAGATCATAGAACTTCCCATAAGTATGATCGTTGCCGGAAGACGCTGCATAAACTGTGGCCACACAGCCGACTTATTAGATAAGGATACACCTAAATCTCCGTGTACCGCACGTTTAGCCCAGGCAAAATACTGCTCTGTCATGCTCTTATCCAACCCCAATTGTGCAATCACATTAGCTTTCTGTTCTTCCGTCATTTCCGGATTCACATACATATCCGATATGTCACCTGGTGCAAAATAGACAATTGCAAATGAAAAAAAGGAAATCAATATCATTACGATTACTACCTGAGCCGTCTTTTTTAAACAATATTTTCCACATAAGTATTCCTCTCTGTAAAATCGAATATATGAAAGAATGTGGCTTGTCTTTACTTTAAAGGCATGCCACATTCCGTATGCTTTTCAGCTAGTGTGAATTTTTAATCCATATGAATAGATAAGTAATCAATGAATTCAGGAACAACTGACGAACCATCTAAACCAGTAACATTTTTCTGCGAAACCATAACAAAGTTTGTATATGTAAGTGGGTATTCCCAACATTCTTCCAACGCTTTGTCCTGAATTGTATTCCAAAGTTCCTGTTTTTCTTTCGCATCTGCAGTTCCTATGGCTTTCTGAGCAAGCCCTGAAACTTCATCACTGTATCCACAATCACAGAGACGATTTGTAAGTAGCTGATTGCCTGTCCACAGTTTGAACCACGCTGTGAATCCCATCCGTTTGTACCAAGATCCCATGTTGTAGCCAGTTCTTTATCTTTGCTTGCAAAGAAACGTGGGAAGAATGTAGAAGTATCGCAGCTTTCAATATTTACTGTTACGCCGATTTCAGCTAACTGCTGCTGTACGACAGTTGCTACAGATTCCATATTTGCACGGTCTGAATTGTAAATATATGTAAGTTCTTTTCCTTTCCAATCCGGATGATTTTGCAAGTTTTTTTGCTTCTTCCAGATTGAAGTTATATCCTTTACAGTTTTTATTATAAATAGACTGGTCCGGTGTGATGAGGCTGTTCGCCGGCTCTGCAAGTTCATCTGATCCCCATGCAAAATCAACGATCGCATCTTTGTCAAGTGCAAGGAAGATTGCTTTTCTTGCATCCTGAGATAATGTAGACATTACCGGTCCGTGTGGGTTTAACTGAAGGTAATTAAGACGAGCTTCTGATATACTGTACATATTGTATTTATCAGACTCCTCTTTGTATTTCTTCAGGTCTTCTGCGCTTGTAACACGCATATAATCAATTCCGCCATTTTCAAATTCGATCTGTTTTGTGCTTCCGCTGCCGATTGTTTTTATAACGACTTTCTTAACAGAAGGAGTTCCTCTGTAGTAGTCATCTCTTGCTGTATAAACAAAACTATCTTCGTTAATTTCGCTTACTACATATGCTCCAGATGTAGCCATACCCGGTGTTTTGAAGTATGTACTGTCATCAATCTTTGACGGATCATTATCAAATGCATGTGCCGGCATTGGATAGAACTGAGATAACGTTCTGACATAGTTATCATATACTGATGGAAGTACAAATTCCATTGTCTTATCATCAATCTCGTTGATCTGCACTTCTCCACCATTTACCTTGGTGAATGATGTAGGTCCGCCATAAACCAATACACCATAATCAATGGTAAATTTGATATCTTTTACTGTAACCGGTTCTCCATCACTCCATGTTGCTTTGTCATTAATATGAAGTGTGTAGGTAAGACCATCTTCTGAAATATCAACTTATCAGCCAGATAATATTCCAGACCGTCTTTTGTCTCAGCAAATAACGGTTCATAGATTGGGCGGATTGCACTTACCAAGTCATCACTGCTCTGTGCACTTGGCTGAAGTGAATTTGGCATATAATTCAATGCAAATGTAAAAGTCCCATCACTTTTTGCCTCTTTCTTCGTGTCTTCTGTCTTTGCGCTGCTGTCTTTCTTGTCGGAACTTCCACCACATCCGGCAAGCATACCGACTGCTAAAATTCCTGCACACAATAATGCGAGTGCTCTTCTTTTCATTTTCCTTTTTCCTCCATTGTATTTTCCTTAAGTTGCTCTGTCGGTATATCCCCTAGTTAACAACTCTTCAAAAATACTACCAAAATGTTTTTTTCTTTGCAAATAGCTTTTTTCTATCACTTTTTGTACTTATTGCTATTATTTATCAATAATTCCAGAAAACGGCGATTTTTCGTTATTTTTGTAACTTTTAACAATTTATTGTTTTTATCTATAACAAAAAACATAATTTTTACAATTTATTTTACCTTTTTTGCAATGTGTATTGTATAATGATTACAAAAGATTTGTTAAATTATTATTCATCATGAAAGGTTTATAAATGAAAAAATTATATGAGCAAAGCCCTGAAATGCATCTGTCCGGCAAACGCCATCTGCGCCATATAAAATGCACGCACCACAAAGGATATCTGATGGAAGATCTTTCTATGATAAAAGCGGATTTTATGAGATCAGCTTTTGTAAAAGCGGAGATTTTCTGTTTCGCATCGGCCAGAAACGGCATTTTATTACAAATGGCGATATTCTGGTTATTCCACCGGATATTCCACACTACTTTACCTCCAGTGATCTTGTTGCAAACTATTATGATTTTATCACTGTATGGCTGGAAAAATCATATATTTCCAATCTGAAAAGCCAGCTTCCGGCTCTTGAGGAATCTGTTTTCAATATTGACACACCTCATATTCTTCATACTACCAATAAGCTGTGCAATTTTGAGGAAGAATTTGAAACCTTTTATCGGGAATATGCTTCTTATGGGGAGCTTTCCGAAACCTATGCCTGTGGTGCATCCACCTGTCTTCTGGTAAAAATCATCAATTATGCCCTGAAATATTCCACCGAATTTATTGAGATTGAATCCGATCAGACCAACCAGATCGTCCGCTATCTGGATCAGCATTTTCTGAAAGAAATCGGCGTGGAGGATCTGGCGCGTACTTTCCACATGAGCAAGAGCAGTTTGAACAAATTTTTCAGAAACAACTGAATACGACCTGTCATCAGTATATTTTAAAGAAACGGCTGGCACTTGCGGTCTCGCTGATCCGGCAGGATGTTCCGCTTAAAACGGTTGCTGTCCAGTCCGGTTTTGGAGACTATTCTTCATTTTTTCATGCTTTTAAGAAAATGTATCATATTTCCCCGACCGAATGTCAGGCAGACAATGAAAAACTGAAAAAGATCAAACATTAGCCGGGAGAATGACTTGTCTGAATAGTGTAGACATGCAAAAACTTCGGATATTCTGGATTTTCGCCAGTGATCCGAAGTTTTTCTTGTTTAATATTTCTTTTTTTGATTGTCTTTATTTCACCAGATGTACTTCTGCCTTCTTCTCATTCAGCTTCTGTGCAGTCTCATGCTCATTGACATAGATACTGATATGTTTTTCTTTGCCGGAAGTATCGTAATCTTCTGCAGTAAATACATGTCCGTCAATAATCACCTTTGTTCCATACGGAATCTCATCCGGGTCAACCGCAATGGTCTGCCCTTCAACAACCGGAGTTCCGGTTGCTTTGACTTTGCTTGCCTTCGCACGGCAAGTCTCGCAGGAACAATAATAATCAATGGTATACTCTCCAATACTGTCTCCATACTGTTCGGCTGTAGCGTTCTGTTCGTTTACATCCGTGCCTTCCAGATTATAATTTTCTTCCAGGATTCTGGTTGCCCAGACAGCTTCCGGAATATATACCGTTCCCGAAATGATTCCCTGGTCTTCATTTGCAGCTTCGATGGTCTTTCCGTCTCCTGCATACATCACAACATGATGGACATAACCGTCTTTTGCATAGAAAATCAATCCCCGGCTGTGCGTCTTCAACCGGAATCTTGGTTCCATACTGGCTCTGATCTTCGGCTACTCTTGGCAGATTATAGCCAAAAGTCTTATAAATCTGCTGTACAAATCCGGAGCAGTCCGCCCCTTCTGTCAGGCTTGTACCGCCCCATACATAAGGATTGCCAATGAACTGTGCGGCAAAATCCAACATTGCCTTGCGAATCGCATTCCCCGGTGTTCCCGGCTTTACAGAAGCATAGCTATAATAAAGTGCCTGGTTATCTTCCGGTGCGATCAGTTCTGTAGCTGTCTGGTAAGCACCTTCGCCTGCTGCTTCTACCTGCGCTTTTACTTCATCCCCAGTCTGAACAGCCTCTTTAGAGACAAACCCACGGACATCCCCGGACTCCACATAGATCCAGTCTTTCTCTGCATCCGCAAGGATATAACACAGATTACCCTGGGACATGGTTCCGAGCACACGTGACTGTCCATTTGCCTCTTCCTGGATTGCTACAGTTCCATCCGACTTGATGCATCTGCCAGTGCATATTTTTTCGTAGCCAGTGTCTGATTTACGGTTGCACGTACATGGGTAAATGCCTGATTTTCATTTGCCGGAACCGTTTCTTTTGCAAGGGATGCTGTCCCTTCGATTCCAGTGTATGCAATCTTGGCTTTTTTTGCAGCTTTTTTTGCCTGCTTCTGGTATCCACTCAGCAGTACCTGTGCGGCATCTCCGGTATAAAGCTCGGATTCTTTACAAATCCTCTGACCTTCCGGATTCTACATACAGCCATCCATTCTTTCTTCTTTCAGAATGTAGAGAAGTCCATCCTGTGAAATTTCTCCAACAGAACGCACCTTTTCGGCCAACTGCCGGGATGCAAGGGACGCATTTAAAGTATCATCTGCAATGCTGCGGCAGTATCCGAGTTTAAGGATGACTTCTTTTCCGAAGTGTCTGCTGTGTTTTTAATGTCCCGGCAGAAAATGTATTAAGCTGTACTTCTTTTCCGTTTTCGTCTTTTTCGCAGAAGATTTTGTCTTTGATTTCTTCGCCTTTACAGAAGTTTCCTTATGAAACAGTTTTTTAGCATCGGCTGTTGCTTCCTGAATATCACTTTCTGTCCGATCAGTATCAACGGCTCCACTGATATCTTCCGGAATTGCCTCACGTATGCTGATCTTTGTCTTTGCAAATGCATATTTTCTCGCAACTGTCCAGAAACGGAAATCTTCTTCGTATTCCGGAAGACTGACGATCTGCTGTCTCTTGACCAGTTCTTCATTGGTCATCTTGTGTTCACTATCCTGCGTATTTTTTTCCTGCTCCTGCGTTTTGTTTTTTTCTTCTGAGCCTTCTGTCTGATCTTCCGAAGGCTGCTGTTCATTGTTCACATTGCCATCTGAAGGCTGCTGTGGTGTATCCGGATTGACCGGATCTGTCGGTTGCTCCGGCGTAACCGGCACATCTGGATTAGCCGGGATTACTTCTACTTCATCTCCTGTTATCGGATCAACCTTCCATCCTGTTTCGCTGCATCACGCAGGCCGGTATCTTCCAGATATCCTGTCTCTTCATTGTATCTTATTTCTTCATTCTGAATCATCTCCAGGACAAGATCTGATACTTCTGTAAGTGTATCACGCCCATCAATGGATTTTGCCTGTAATTTTTCTCCATTTTCTGATCCATTAGAAGTAACATCTGTAAGACCGCCCTCTGCCGCCCAAGCTGTTGCCGGAATACTGAAAGTAAGTCAAAACAAGTAATCCTGCGAGAATTTTTGCTCCTGTCATTTTTGCTACCTGTATATTTCTATATTTCAAAATCTGTTGCTCCTTCTTACAAATTCTGTAAAATCCAGTCCTTTTAGTCGAAACGCGACATTTTTTATTTTACTACTCTTTGACAAAACCGTCCATATTTCATTAAAAATATTTCTGATAAAATTTTTCAAACTCAGAGAGTAATTTCTTTCGGAAAATATTTTGGTAAAATGAAAAAAAGGAAATGTCCTGACATATTTTACGTCAGAACATTTCCCTGTTTTTATGGCTTTAGATAAACTCCGAAAGAACAAATTATCCTTCGCTTAATTTTTATTTAACCAGATATACTTCTGCATTCGTCACGCCGAGAGCAAGTGCTTCTTCATGGCTGTTTACATAGACATCAATGTGGTTTTTCTTGATCGCACCACCACAGTCTTCAGCAGTAAATATATGTCCGCCGATGATGACTTTTGTTCCGTAAGGGATCACACTCGGATCCACCGCAATGGTCTGTCCTTCAATGACCGGGGTTCCGGTTGCTGTGATCCCGTCTGCTTTGTTACAGCAGATTTCACATGCACAGTAATATGTAATCGTAAAATTACCAAGATCTGCGCCGTACATCTCTTCTGTCGCATTGACTGTTCCGATTCCGCCACCTGCAACAGTATAATGATCGTCCAGGATCCGGGTTGCCCATACTGCATCTTTGTTATAAACAGTTCCGTAAATGATTCCCACATCTTCATTTGCTGCTTCGATCGTCTTTCCATCTCCGGCATACATCACAACATGATATACATAACCGTTCTTTGCATAGAAGATCAGGTCTCCAGGCTGTGCGTCTTCTACTGGAATCTTGGTTCCATACTGGCTCTGATCCTCGGCAACACGCGGAAGATCATATCCGTAAGCCTTGTAAATCTGCTGTACAAATCCGGAACAGTCTGCTCCGTTTGTCAGACTGGTTCCGCCCCACACATAAGGATTACCGACAAACTGGGATGCATATTCAATCATTGACTGGCGGATCTCACCACTCGGCGTTCCTTCTTTTGTAGAAGTCAGCGTATAATAAAGAGCCTTATTATCTTCCGGATCCATGTTTTCATCTGCTACCGAATAGGAATCAGCTCCTCTTTCTGTCACCTGTGCCTTGGTTTCAGCGTCTGATTTCAAATACTTCTTTTCCGCAAAACCTCTGACATCTCCGGATTCTACATAAACCCAGTCTGAATCTTCATCTGCGAGAATGTAGCAGAGCTCTCCTGCTGTCATTGTCCCAACAACTCTGGAATCCGCATTCTTCTCTTCTTGAATATTCAGGATTCCTTTTTTTATCGGTATCTAGCTGATCGCTTACCAGTGCCGGTTCTTTATCTGCAACCGTCTGCTTCACCGTCGCGCGGAGATAGGTATATGCCTGATTATCTTTTGCATCTATCAGTGCCTGTGCCGTCTTTGCGGTTCCCTCGATTCCGGTATAGTCTTTGTTTTCTTTGGAAGCTTTTAACCTGGCCTGTGTCTGATAGACATCCAGAAGTTCCTGTGCCGCATCTTCCGTATAAATTTCAGACGCCTTTACAAATCCCCTGACATTACCGGATTCCACATACAACCAGCCATTGTCTTCTTCTTTCAAAATATAAAGAAGCCCGTCCTGCGAAATCGTTCCGACCGAGCGGACCTTTTCTTCCATCTGCTGTGCTGCCAGGTCAGCAGTCACTTTTGCCGCCTGTTCTTCTTTCTGCTTCTGCAGATCATTCTCAGCCTGTCTTGCTGCTTCAGCTCTTTTTCCAGCTTTCAGATTGGTCTGATTCGGCGCCTCTGTCTTTAATTTCGCTGATGAAAAATGTTGAGTCCGGTCAGTTTGATCTGTGTAGATTTTTTACACCTTTGCCGTTTTGTACGTTTCACTTTTTTCGTGTTGTATTTTTGATTCTCTATATCAAATCCGGCTCTCAGCTCTTTTGCATCTTTTTTTGCCGCTTTAAGCTCTGCTTCTTTGGCTCCTCGGAAGTATCTGCCTGCCATCTGCAGCTTCCGGAATTTCCTCCCGTACATTGATCGCTGTTCTGGCAAATGCATATTTTCTTGCCACAGTCCAGAAACGGAAATCCTCTACCATCTCTGGCTGCTTCACAATCTGCTGACGGTTGATCAGTTCAGAATTACTGACTGCAGTTTTTGATTCGTTCTGATCGGCTGCTTCTTCTGCTTTGCTGATCTCCTGTGTATGGTCGATCTCACTTCCCGGAATTGGGTCGGTCTTTGTATCTTTCCGATCTTCGGAAGAATCTGCCTTATCAGTATCCGGTGTCTGAATCGGATCTTTGGAATCGGATTTGCCGGAATCCGGATTTTCCGGATTTTCCGGAGTGCCTGGTTTTTCCGGAGTCTCTGGAGTTTCCGGAGTATCCGGCTTTTCTGGAGTTTCTGGTTTTTCCGGTTTTTCTGGAGTTTCCGGTTTTTCTGGAGTTTCCGGTTTTTCTGGAGTTTCTGGTTTTTCTGGTGTCTCTGGAGTTTCCGGAGTGTCCGGTTTTCTGGAGCCTCTGGAATTTCTGGATTCTCCGGGGTTTCCGGAGTCTCTGGTTTTTCTTCATTTCCAGGATTGTCCGGTATGGCTGGTGTCTCCGGAACATCCGGTGTCTCTGTCAGGCGTTCTCCTGTCTCCGGATCCACTTTCTGACCAGTCGAGGTATCTTCCAGATAGCCGGTTTCATCATTCAGCCTGACTGCTCCGCTTTCCATCATTCCCCGTACACAATCAGATACACCCACAAATACTTCCGATCCATCTGTCTTTTTGCCTGCACTGTATTCTCTGCCACAACGGCCGTTTCTCCATCATCGGCAAATACCGCCATTGGCGAACCAAGAGCCATTCCAAATGCCAGAAGGCTTGCCAGTGTCTTTGTCCCGATCCTTTTTGATACAAATTTGTTCCTAAACTTCAATAATTGATCCTCCTCTCGTAAATAGACTATAAGTTGTATGTTAATTTTTTGAAGTTTTCAAAAAATTCTTCTTTGCATTAACAATTGCATTAATAAAATGTATAAAACATTAAATTTAGGAGTTCCATTCATCTTTTGTTTGATTATTTTTAATTATAGCACAAATTTAACCATATGTGGTGTTTTTTTGGTAAAAATACACAATTTCTACATTTATGGTTCCTGTTCATATTACTTTGTCAATATGTTACCTTGTCATGATCTGGATGATCGTCTTATCCGTCTCACGCATACCTTTCTTTTCAAACTCTCTGATATTGCGGAATTTATTTTCTACACCTTTTTCTATGAGTCCGTCTCCGCCATAGAACTGCTTTCCCATCTTCTCTTACCATTTCCACCCATAATATCCGGTTGGTACTCAATCTGTGACACGATCTGTGAGGGCGTATATTTCCAGATTTTCTCTCCTGTATAATCTGCCGCCACAAACATCCCAAAGATAAGGAAACTGATAAACATCCGCGCAAAAAACTGCTTCCGCCATTTTCTTCTGAAGAATGTTCTCCATATATCCCTGTATACATGCTGATACCTTGGATGCACCGCCGGGATACTGCCTTTTCTCCATTTTTGACGTGACATCCTAAGCAACTCCTCGCGGCGTTCCTGTGATTCGTTCATTCCAATCTCTCCCTTCTGCTAAAGCTCCAATTAAAATGAATGTGCCTCGGTGCATTCTACGCCGAACGCAGTTACTTGCAACATTCTTCTTTGCGCGAGTGCGTATCTTTGGCAGGGTAGTTTCTTTTCATTTACCAGAAGTTCTTTCCCAATTTCAGACAAACAAAAAGGACATATACCTCTACCTTCAGTATATTGTCCCTCTTTTTTTCAAATATGCTATTTTTACCGTTTTGCCATCTCTTCCATGATGTCATCCCAGGTGATCCCCCGTTCTGCCATCAGCACCATCATGTGATACAGGAAGTCGCACATCTCATATTTGAGTTCTTCCGGGTTCGGATTCTTCGCCGCAATGATGATCTCGGCAGCTTCTTCTCCAACCTTCTTCAGAATTTTGTCAATACCTTTTTCAAACAGATAGTTCGTGTAAGAACCTTCCTTTGGATACTCTTTGCGGTCCATGATCGTATGATACACGCTCTCGAATACCTGCTGCGTATTGATTTCTTCATACTGATCCCCTACGATTGGCTGGAAGAAGCAGGTCGGATTGCCGGTATGACATGCCGCACCTACCTGATCGACTTTTGCAAGCAGGTATCTTTGTCACAGTCGATGGTCAGGGATTTGACATACTGAAAATGTCCGGATGTCTCGCCTTTTGTCCAGAGACTCTGTCTGCTCCGGCTGAAATAGGTCATCCGTCCGGTTTTCACCGTTTTTCAAATGCCTCCTGATTCATGTATGCCACCATCAGCACTTCGGACGTCTTATAATGCTGGGTGACAACCGGAAGCAGTCCATCGGAATTTAATTTAAATTCGGAAAAATCCATCAGACTCTCAAAGGAAGTCATACGGATTCCATTCTGGCTGCACTCTTCTTTAAAATCAGCACAATTGATTTCTCTCTGACTCACATACATTCCGGAAAGTCCTTTCACGCCCGGACATTCCAGGATCTTAAAAAGCTCTTCCTTTCCAGTGTATCGGTCACAACCACACACGGAATATCCGTAATATTAACAACGGAATTCAGATCCAGACGGTGCATAAATACGATCTGACTGCTGTAAGTCTGGATCAGATGCTGCTGCTTAAATAATGCATCAAAGTCATTCAAAGACACCGCGATCTTCTCTTTCCCAAACCGCTTTGCCACCGATTCGATCAGTTTCTGTGAATCCGGCTTTGAAAAATTCAGCATGGCACGCTTTGCACCGGTGTAGAGGATTTTCTTCACATCCTCCTGCCGCTTTACATTTCCTCCGGCAACCATCGGGATCCGGATCACGCGGTTGATCTTTTTCATCAGTTCAATGGACTCATCATGATCCTGATCCGTGCTTGACAGGTCAAATACCAGAAGTTCATCCGCCCCGTTATCGCTGTACTCTTTTGCCAGCGCGATCACATCTTCAGATACAACTGTCGGGTCATCAAACCATTTTACCGCCTTCCCTCCAAGAATAAAAATGCAGGGAATCAATCTTTTATAACTCATACGAGAAACTCCTTTTATCTTTTTACAGACTGCCTTTTGTAGACCACACTTCTTTCATCCGTGGTTCTTCGGATACAGCCATATCAAAGCGCTTTTCCAAATGCTTTAAACAACGCCTCTGCCATATGATGGTTGTTGCCGCCATCCAGGACTTTCAGGTGCAGGTTCATTGCACCACTGTAGGAAACAGCATAGAAAAATTCTTTTACCATCTCCGTGTCCAGTTCTCCTAATTTATCACAGGTAAATGTGGCGTCAAAATTCAGATATGGTCTTCCGGAAAGGTCGATTGCCGAAAGCACCAGTACCTCATCCATCGGAAGCATAAAATGTCCATACCGCTTGATTCCTTTTTTATCTCCCAGTGCTTTTGCAATGGTCTGTCCCAGCACGATTCCGGTATCCTCGATCGTGTGGTGGCTGTCTACCTCCAGATCTCCGGTAACTTTGACAATCAGATCAAAAAGTCCATGTCTTGCAAAGCCGGAAAGCATATGGTCAAAGAAACCGATGCCAGTGGAAATGTCAGTCTTTCCTGTTCCGTCCAGATTCAGTGTCATCTCAATCTGTGTTTCTTTTGTCACACGACTGCAGGATGCAACTCTGCTCTCCATCTTTTAGCCCTCCTCTTCAAAACGTACATGGATCGAATTGGCATGTGCAGTCAGCTGTTCCGCTTTTTGCAAAGCTTTCGAATATCCCTTATGTACCTTCTGCAGTGGCTTCTCTTGAATAAGAGATGATACTGGATTTCTTAATGAAATCGTCTACAGAAAGCGGGGAAAAGAATTTAGCGGTTCCGTTGGTAGGAAGGATATGGTTTGGTCCGGCGAAATAATCGCCCAGTGGCTCGCTTGCATATTCTCCGATAAAGATAGCTCCTGCATTGCGGATCTTGGTCATCACTTCAAATGGATTTTTTGTCTGGATTTCCAAATGCTCGGATGCGATCTCATTTGCCACGTCGATCACATCTTCCATCGTATCGGCAAGCAGAATATATCCGTAATTATCCAGAGATTTGGAAATGATCTCTGCTCTTGAAAGTTCTTTTAAGAAACCATCTACTGATTGGATACCTCATGTGCCAGCTTTTCACTTGTCGTAACAAGAATTGCGGAAGCGAGCTCATCATGCTCTGCCTGGGAAAGCAGGTCTGCCGCAACATATCTCGGATTAGCTGTCTCATCTGCCACAACCAGGATTTCACTTGGTCCTGCAATGGAATCAATGCTGACATGACCGTAAACTGCTTTCTTTGCAAGTGCTACATAGATATTTCCAGGTCCTACGATCTTGTCAACCTTCGGGATACTCTCTGTTCCGTATGCAAGGGCTGCAATTGCCTGTGCACCGCCGACCTTGTAGATCTTATCCACACCGGCTTCTTTGGCTGCAACCAGTGTATTCGGACTTACTTTTCCATTTTTTCCAGGAGGCGTTACCATGATGATCTCATCCACACCGGCAACCTTTGCCGGCATTACATTCATCAGTACCGAAGACGGATAAACTGCCTTTCCTCCCGGTACATACACGCCGACTCTGTGAAGCGGAGTGATCTTCTGCCCAAGAATGGTTCCGTCCGGTTTACTGTCAAACCAGCTGTTCTGACGCTGTTTTGCATGATAACTTTCGATATTGTCTTTTGCTTTGCGGATGACTGTAAGAAGTGTATCATCAACCTGCGCATATGCTTCTTCAATTTCTGCATCTGTGACTTCAATCGTATCTGCAGTAAGCTCTGCCCCATCAAATTTGGCAGTGTATGCAAAACTGCCGCATCTTTTTCTTCTTTTACTTTATCTAAAATTTCTTTTACGCTTGCCTCATACTGTCCATAATTGTTCGGACTTCTTTTCAGCAGATCTTCCAGCAGATTTTTCTTTGTATCGCTGTTCAGCTTTTGTATTCTCATGTGCATTAAGCCTCCCTTTTTAATATACTTCTGAGTTTATAAAGAAGTTCCTTGATCCTGTCATTTTCCAGACGCATGCTGACCGGGTTTACGATCATACGTGCTGATAACGGGCAAACCTCATCGAGAACTACAAGTCCGTTCTCCTTCAGGGTGGATCCGGTTTCCACGATATCCACGATCACCTCTGAAAGGCCAACGATCGGTGCAAGTTCAATCGAACCGTTCAATTTGATAATCTCTACCGTCTGGTGTCTGGTATTATAAAAATAATCCTTTGCAATATTCGGATATTTTGTTGCCACACGGATCAGTTCGTGATTCTCCAGATATTTTTTCGCATCTGCCGGTCCGCATACGCACATCCTGCATTTACCAAAACCAAGATCCAGTACCTCATGTACCTTCTTTCCCGCTTCCAGGATCGTGTCTTTTCCGACCACGCCGATGTCCGCCGCACCATATTCTACATAGGTCGGTACATCCGGTCCCTTCGATAAGAAAAATTTGAGTTTTAATTCTTCATTCACAAAAATCAGCTTTCTGGAATTTTTATCTTTCATTTCCTCACAGGTGGTCCCCAGTCTTCCAGAAGCTCCAGTGTCTGTTTTGCGAGCCGCCCCTTACAGAGCGCAAATGTCAAATATCTTGTGTCTTTCATCGTCTCACCCCTACCCTACAATTTTCTCTTCGCCGGTCATCAGGTTCACCATCTGCACATCTCCTTTGCTGCGAAGATACAGCATGCTTCCTGCAAGACTGCGTTTTCCATAATCCACATAGAATTCCAGCGACTTATCCGATGCTTTCTGAAGGATCTGGGTATTCTTGTCCTTCCCTCTGAATTCCATGGCAAGCTGGATTGCATCCTTCAACCGTTCTTTATCATATAAGATCAGGGAACTCTTCTCGCCACTTGAGATCTGGATCTTCTGGCGGGAAAGTGCGCTCATCAGTTCATCTACTACGATCGCAAAACCGATCGCCGGCTCTTCTTTTCCAAACTTTTCAACCAGGTGGTCATAACGTCCTCCTTTTACAATGGCATCCCCGGTCCCAAAAGTGTATCCCCGGAAGATAATACCGGTATAATATCCGTAAATTCCGCTCATGCTCAGATCAAACGTAATGTACTGTTCCATTTTGTAGACAGATAAGATCGCGTAGATTTTTTCGAGCCGCCGGATTGCTTTCATCGCTTTTTTGCTTGGCGCTACCTTTTTCGCCTCCTCCAGGATCTCCACACCACCGACCATCTCTGAAAGTGCAGAAAATGCTTTTCTTGACACCGGTTTTGCATCAGCCTCTTCTAAAAGTTCGTCTGCACCGAAAAAGTTCCGGTTGTTAATCAGCTCACGCAGACGTTCTTCTGTCTCATCATCAATCTCGGATTCCTCGATCAGACTCTGGAAAAAGTCTACATTTCCTATACTGATCTGAAATTCTTCCAGTCCGGCATTCTTCAGACAGTCAATGACAAGTGCCAGCATCTCCGCATCAGCGTCCGCCGCATCCAGTCCGACTATCTCCGCGCCCATCTGTACTTTCCTTTAATCGTCCCTGATAACTGGAATGATTGATAAATGTATTCCCCACATAGCAAAGCCTTGCCGGGAGCTCATCATCCTTAAATAAAGTTGCCGTCGCACGTGCGATCTGCGGAGTGATATCCGGTCTTAACACCAGTGTGTTGCCGTCTCTGTCAAAAAATTTATATAATTCCCTTGAAGGAATGGTTCCGATCTCTTTTCTGAATACATCAAAATATTCATACATAGGAGTCTGGATATCATGATATCCGTACAAATGCAGAGTCTTATGAAGTCGGTTCTGAAGTGCCAGCTTTTTGGCGCATTCTTCGTGATAAATGTCTCGGACCCCTTCGGGTGTATGTAATAACTGCTCCATAGATTGTAACTCCTCTTTTTTGTTTATTTGTCACTTAGTATGTTACCATATTAAAACGTGACCTTGTTGTATTATACGAACTTGACGCAGCTTGTCAAGCCTGCACACTCAGAAGTTCTATCCTGCTAATCTCTTCTCCATGTTTCTTATCTTTCTTCCCGGTGATCCAGATCCTTCTGGAGCATCTCCAGATACGGAACGAATACGCCCTGCCTTAGCTGCATAAAATATTCCTCATCCAGTCTTCAAAGCGTACGCTTTTCCGTCCGCCCTGCTTCATCCGCTCCCAAAACACTTCTATTTCTTCAAAACGCATGTAATAAAGCAGGTTTTTTGTACTGTAATAGATAAGAAAAAAGGAAATTCCATCCTGTTTTTCAAAATCCCGCATAAAGTTCATCTGGTGTTCATGGATATTGTGTAGTGGAAAGGTATCCATACTGCACTCTTTTGCGTCAAAACATACGGGAATTCCCTGTACTGCTCCAATATAATCGACCGTACTGCGCTGGTCAAAATAGGCAAGCGTGATCTGGCGGTGATCTTTGTCCATTCGTACCGGAGTGATCGGTGTCGGGATTTCTGAATGAGCGCCAGTCCCTGCTGCTGATAGCGTTCATTCGTCCGGTTAATAAAATCCTCCAGGGTTGAACCTCTTAACCCTCTTGAATTCCAGGTTCCCATTCTAATCCTTCTCCTTTTATGATGGTTGTAAATCCTTCCGGAAGAGGCGCGGTAAGCTCCTTTTCCGATACCTTTGCAAGCGCATCCTCTCTTTTCGGGAACTGCATTTTCCATGCATGTAAAAGTTGATATTTTAACGCATATTTTTTCCGGAAATAGAA
>ENA-OQAS01000691-OQAS01000691.1-human-gut-metagenome-genome-assembly--contig:-NODE-691-length-17408-cov-5.914125_pt1 | contig 17408 bp, 24 predicted proteins | sample MGYA00242733_ERZ504523 | MGnify/ENA primary metagenome ERZ504523 (study PRJEB26092, sample SAMD00036239) | human gut metagenome | host: Homo sapiens | study: EMG produced TPA metagenomics assembly of... | reverse complement strand
CGAGGCGCTCCTGCTGCACGCGCAGCATGTAGACGACGTCCAGCTCGGGCAGGACGGAATCGAGGTCGCTCGTCACGGTGGTCGCCAGCCCAGGACCTCGGCGCCGGCGGCAGCAGCGTGCCGGGGCGACGGCGTAGGTCTCGCAGCCCATGATCTTAAGGGCGGGGATCAGCGAGCCGCAGACGCGGGAGTGCGCGATATCGCCGACGACGGCGACCTTCAAACCGTGGAAGTCACCCTTGTGCTCCCAGATGGTATACAGGTCGAGCAGGGCCTGCGTGGGGTGGTTGTGCTTGCCGTCGCCAGCGCAGATGACGCTCGCGGGCGAGTTCTGCGTGACGATGTAGGGCGCGCCGGCGTGCTTGTCGCGCACGACGATGCAGTCGATCTTGTAGGCGTTAAGGGTCTCGACGGTATCGACGAGGCTCTCGCCCTTGACCGTGGAGGTCGAAGAGCCGCCAAAGTTAAGGCTGTCGGCCGAAAGACGCTTCTCGGCGAGCTCGAAGGAGCTGCGGGTGCGCGTCGAGGGCTCGTTGAACATGTTGACGATGGTCTTGCCCTTGAGCGTGGGGACCTTTTTGATCGCACGCTCGTTGACCTCGGAGAACGCTTGGCGGTCTCGAGAATGAGCTTGATGTCCTCTTCGGAGTACTCGGTAATGTCGATCAGGTGCTTATGGTTGAACGCCACGGTACTACTCACCTCCCAGCGGCGCGGAGCCACGTGGGAACCCGGCGCGACGTCGTTAATCTCGACGGCAGTGTGGCCGTCGACTTCCTTCATATATAAGTGCACGTTCTCCTCATGCGACGAGGGAACGTTCTTGCCGACAAAGTCCGGCGAGATGGGGAGCTCACGGTGGCCGCGGTCAACGAGGACTGCCAGCTCAATACGGCTCGGACGGCCCAGATCCATGACGGCGTCCAGAGCGGCGCGAATGGTACGGCCCGTATACAGGATGTCGTCCACCAGCACGACGCGCTTGCCGTCAACGCTAAAGGGAATGTTGGTGGCGTGGATCGCGGGAGCGAAATTGGTAGCGTAGTCATCGCGGTAGAAGCTGATGTCGAGGCTGCCGAGCGGAACGTCGACGCCCTCGATCTCCTTGATCTCCTCGGCGAGTTTCTTTGCCAGAAGGTCGCCGCGCGTGACGATGCCGACCAGAGCGAGGTCTTCACAGCCCTCGTTGCGCTCGAGAATCTCGTGCGCGATGCGGGTCATCGCTCGATTGACGGCGGTCTCGTCCATGATGACCGCTTGGGGGAAGTCGTGCCCATCGATCTCCTTCCTCACATGTCTTGACTGCTGACACAGTCAAAAAAATAGATGCCCGACCGCTCAAAGCGGACCAGACACCCACAGGAAGGGCTGCTCTTTGGCAGCTATGTAATTCCATGTGGGTATCTCGTACCCCTTTAATGGTCAAGGGATAGTGTAGCCAACCTCGAGCTTAATTGCGAGCATAAATACAGAGCAATCCGTAAACGGAGCCCGATGCTCAATAAACCTATATATATTTTTGGGACGAGCTTGAAAACGTACGCACGAGCTGGCATAATCCCCTCTGCTGCACGCAAATCGGATCTACGTCCAGGGCCGTGGCGTGAGCACTATCGCCAAAAGAGAAATATCTCTGTGTAGATTACGCACAGGGATCTGCTTCTGTGCTATAGTTCAGGCTTGTTTGTTAACGCGACATGTTCGTTTGTCGCCCAAGGAGGGTCAGTTATGTCCAAAGTTTGCGAAGTTTGCGGTAAGCACCCCGTTGCCGGTCGCTCCATCAGCCACTCTCACCGCGTCACCAACCGTAAGTTCCGCCCCAACATCCAGCGCGTCTACGTCGTCGTCGATGGTCACCGTCGCAAGATGAACGTTTGCTCCACCTGCCTCAAGTCTGGCAAGGTTGCGCGCTCCTAAATAAGGTCTTACCAACAAGTACCTCGGACTCTCCGGGTCAAAGACCTCGCGTTCACATAGAACTTACCAAAGGCGCCTCCCCTACGGAGGGCGCCTTTTTGCACTCATTGGGGGCAGGGCGATGCACTGGCAGATAGTTTGGTTAAAACGCTTCAGTTTATTGAAGCGTTTTAGTGTGCCTTTTACGGGAATCTTACCGTTCACCGAATAATTTCTTGCTATCATGCAAGGCGTAGGGTAAATCTCCGATCGCAAGGAGACACAAATGGTGAAAAAGTCACCGGAAAACACTACTCCCGCAATTGTGGACAACGTAGAGGCGCTTGAGGCTAAGCTCGCTCAGATGCGAGAGGCCCAGGCGCTTTTTGCTACGTACACGCAGGAGCAGGTCGACAAGATCTTCTATGAGGCCGCCATGGCCGCCAACAAGGCTCGTATCCCGTTGGCGAAGATGGCCATCGAGGAGACCGGCCGCGGCGTTCTTGAGGACAAGGTCATCAAGAACCACTACGCCGCAGAGTACATCTACAACGCTTACAAGAACACCAAGACCTGTGGTGTCCTGGAGCGCGACGAGGCTTACGGCATCACCAAGATCGCCGAGCCCATCGGCATCGTGGGCGCCGTCATCCCGACGACCAACCCCACCTCCACCGCGATCTTCAAGACGTTGATCTGCCTGAAGACCCGCAACGCCATCATCATCTCCCCGCACCCGGCTGCCGCCAAGTGCACCATCGCCGCCGCCAAGCTCGTGCTTGACGCTGCCGTCAAGGCCGGCGCCCCCGAGGGCATCATCGGATGGGTCGATGTCCCCTCCATCGAGCTGACCAACATGGTCATGCGCGACGTCGACATCATCCTCGCCACCGGTGGCCCGGGCATGGTCAAGGCCGCTTACTCCTCGGGCAAGCCCGCCCTGGGCGTTGGCGCCGGTAATACCCCGGTCGTCATCGACGACACCGCCGACGTGCTGCTCGCCGTCAACTCCATCATCCACTCCAAGACCTTCGACAACGGCATGATCTGCGCTTCCGAGCAGTCCGTGACTGTCATCGACAGCATCTATGACCAGGTTAAGGCCGAGTTCCAGAAGCGCGGCTGCTACTTCGTCAAGCAGGGTGCCGAGATGGAGGCCCTGCGTGCCGCCATGTTCAAGAACGGCGCTCTCGATCACCGCATCCCCGGCATGGCCGCTGCCAAGATCGCCGAGCTCGCCGGCATCGAGGTTCCCGCCAAGACCAAGATCCTGATCGCCGAGGTCACCTCCACCGACCCCGCCAAGGAGGAGTTCTCCCACGAGAAGCTCTCCCCGGTCCTGGCCATGTACCACGCCAAGGACTTCCAGGAGCCGTCGACAAGGCTGAGCACCTGGTGCTCGCCGGTGGCCCGGGCCACACCGCCTCTCTGTACGTGCACCCCGCCCAGGCCGAGAAGATCAGCCTGTTCGAGCACGTCATGAAGGCCTGCCGTATCGTCATCAACACCCCGTCCTCGCACGGCGGCATCGGTGACCTGTACAACTTTGGCATGAAGCCGTCTCTGACCCTGGCTGCGGCTCCTGGGGCGGCAACTCCGTCTCCGAGAACGTTGGGGTGAAGCACTTGATCAACGTTAAGACTGTGGCCGAGCGCCGTGAGAACATGCTGTGGTTCCGCGCTCCCGAGAAGGTCTACTTCAAGAAGGGTTCCACGCCCGTCGCCCTCGACGAGCTGGGCAACGTCATGGGCAAGAAGCGTGCCTTCATCGTCACCGACCAGTTCCTCTTCAAGAATGGCAACACCCGCGCCATCGAGGCCAAGCTCGACGAGATGGGCATCGCCCACGACTGCTTCTACGACGTCGAGCCCGATCCGTCGCTGCAGTGCGCACGTCGCGGCGCCAAGCAGATGGCTCTCTTTGAGCCGGACGTCATCATCGCCGTCGGCGGTGGCTCCGCTATGGACGCCGGCAAGATCATGTGGATGATGTACGAGCACCCCGAGTGCAAGTTTGAGGACATGGCCATGGACTTCATGGACATCCGCAAGCGTATCTTCACCTTCCCCGAGATGGGCAAGAAGGCCTACTTCGTCGCCGTCCCGACCTCTTCGGGCACCGGTTCCGAGTGCACGCCGTTCGCCATCATCACCGACAAGGAGACCGGCATCAAGTGGCCGCTCGCCGACTACGCGCTGCTCCCCAACATGGCTATCGTCGACGCCGACAACTGCATGACCGCCCCGCGCGGCCTGACCGCTGCCTCCGGCATCGACGTCATGACCCACGCCATCGAGTCCTACGTCTCCATCATGGCTTCCGACTACACCAAGGGCCTCTCCGAGCGCGCTGCTAAGCTCGTCTTCGAGAACCTGCCTCCAGCTTCACGAACGGCGCCAAGGACCCGCATGCCCGCGAGGAGATGCACAACGCCTCCTGCATGGCCGGTATGGCCTTCGCCAACGCCTTCCTGGGCCTCAACCACTCCATGGCCCACAAGCTCGGCGCTTTCCATCACCTGCCTCACGGCCTCGCAAACGCCGTCATCCTGACCCGCGTCATGCGCTACAACGCCGCCGAGGCTCCCGTCAAGATGGGTACCTTCTCCCAGTATCCTTACCCCAACGCGCTGCACAACTACGCCGAGATGGCCAAGTACTGCGGCATCGAGGGCAAGGACGACAAGGAGGTCTTCGAGAACTTCATCACGAAGCTCGAGGAGCTCAAGGACTTCATCGGCGTCAAGAAGACCATCGCCGACTACGGTGTTGACGAGCAGTACTTCCTCGACACCCTCGACGAGATGACCGAGCAGGCATTCAACGACCAGTGCACCGGCGCTAACCCGCGCTACCCGCTCATGAGCGAGATCAAGGAGCTCTACCTGGACGCCTACTACGGCCGCGAGCCCCAGGACTACGCCGTCTGCTAGTTTTAGCACGGTTATTTGCGGCGGGGGTGCACGGGTGTACGCACGCCCCCGCCGTTGCTTCTATCGCATCGTTGAAAGGATGCAATCATGCTGCTCCCCGATTCCAAGACCGAGCTCGTCCGTCGCGGCAACAAGGTCGTTTACGACCTGGGCGACAAGATCGTCAAGGTCTTTAACGAGACCAAGCCTGTCTCCGACGTGTTCAACGAGGCTTTGAATCTTGCCCGCATCAATGAGTGCGGCATCCGCAGCCCCAAGGCTCTCGAGGTTTCCCAGCTCGAGAACGCCAACGGCTGGGCGCTCGTGACCGAGAAGGTTCCGGGCACCACCCTTGCCGAGAAGATGACTGCCGAGCCCCAGCGCTTTGGTGAGTACCTCGAGATGTTCGTCGACCTCCAGATCGAGATCCACGGCTACACCTCCCCGCTGCTCAACCGTCAGCGCGACAAGTTCGCCCGCATGATCGACAGCCTTGATCAGCTCAATGCCACCACGCGCTACAACCTTCAGGAGCGTCTGGACGGCATGACCAAGGAGTTCAAGGTCTGCCACGGCGACTTCAACCCCTCCAACGTCATCGTCGGCGACGACGGCCAGCTCTATGTGTGCGACTGGGCACACGCCACCCAGGGCTCCCCTGCTGCCGACGTTGCCACCACCTACCTGCTCTTTGCTCTCAACAGCAAGGACCAGGCCGAGGCCTACCTGGAGCTCTACTGCGACCGCGCCGACATGCCCATGCAGGTCGTGCGTCAGTGGACGAGCATCGTCGCCGCATCCGAGCTCGCTCGTAAGCGCAACGTGAACGATGAGTTCCTTAAGACTGGATCGACGTCGTTGATTATCAGTAATATCTGAGCGATTTATTTCGCATCGGAGGCACAAAGGGAAACCCCGCAGCTCATATGGGCTGTGGGGTTTTCCTTTTAGATATCGAGGATGCTACAAGATAAAAGGACGGCCCCGCATCTCCCCGATCTGGAGAAATGCGGGGCGTCCCGTATATCGAACTACAAGCGAAATCGTCGATTAACGGCGGGCCGCCTTAACAAGCTCGGCAACCTTGGCGACGACCTCGTCGATCGCCACGTCCTCGCGCTCGCCCGTGGCACGGTCCTTGAGCTCAACGGTGCCATTCTTAAGGCCACGCTTGCCAAGCACCACCTGATACGGGAATCCCATAAGGTCGTTATCGGCAAACTTAAAGCCGGGACGCTCATCGCGATCGTCGACGACGACCTCGATACCCTCGGCGCACAGGCCCTCGACGATTTGCTCGCAGACGGTAGCGCACTCCTCCTTCTTGGGATCGAGCGGAATCACCGCGACCTCGTACGGAGCAACGGAGACCGGCCAGACAATACCGTGCTCATCGTTGTGCTGCTCCACGACGGCAGCGAGCGAGCGGGACACACCAACGCCGTAGCAGCCCATGATGAGCGGCTTCTCCTTGCCGTCCTCATCCATAAAGGTGGCACCCATGGCCTCGGAATACTTGGTGCCCAGCTGGAAGACCTGGGAGACCTCGATGCCGCGGGCAGCGGAGAGGGGCTTTCCGCAGTGCGGGCAAGGATCGCCGGCCACGACGCTGACCAGGTCGGCCCACTCATCGACGGTAAAGTCGCGCTCGGGGCAGGCACCGGTAAAGTGATAGTCAACCTCGTTGGCGCCGCAGGCCCACTGCTTGGACTCGCGCAGGCTCTCGTCGCAGACCAGACGAATGCCCTCGGGAAGGTTAACCGGTCCGATAAAGCCTTATGCAGACCGTAGGTCTGGAGCTCCTCATCGGTCATCATGCGATAACCCTTGCCAAAGACATGCTCGGCCTTGCAGTCATTGAGCTCATGATCGCCCGGGACAATGGCCACGACCGGCTTGCCCTCGGCATCGATGAGCGCCAGCGACTTTCGCGTACCGTTCTCGGGGAAACCGAAGAACTTGGCGACGGCCTCAATGGTGCCCATGCCCGGAGTCTCGACCTTGGTAAGCGTACCGTCGCCAGGACCTCGGTCACAACGACCTTGGTGCTTGCCGCTTCGTCATCGGCAGCAAAGCCGCAATCGTCGCAGTAGACGAGCGAGGCCTCACCGGCGTCGGCCAAAGCCATGTACTCGACGGAGGTGTCGCCACCAATCTCGCCGGAGTCGGCGACAACGGGCAGAGCCTTGATGTAGCAGCGCTCGCAGATGTTGGCGTAGGCCTGCTTCATCTTGTCGTACTCCTCCTGCAGACTCTCCTGCGTGGCAGAGAAGCTGTAGGCGTCCTTCATGATGAACTCGCGACCGCGCATCAGGCCAAAGCGGGGACGGAACTCGTCGCGGAACTTGTCCTGGATGTGGTAGAGGTTAACGGGCAGTTGCTTGTAGGAACGCAGCTCATTGCGAACCAGGGCGGTCACGGTCTCCTCGTGCGTGGGTCCGAGAACAAACTCGCGGCCGTGGCGGTCATCAAAGCGCACGAGCTCCTTGCCATAGGCATCGATACGGCCGGACTCACGCCACAGCTCGGCATCAACCATAATGGGCATCATGAGCTCCTGGGCACCGGCGGCATCCATCTCGTCGCGCACGATGTTCTCGATCTTACGAATCGAGCGCATGCGAGCGGCAGGTAGGAATACAGACCGGCGGCCTCCTTGCGGATCATGCCGGCACGGAGCAGCAGGCGGTGGCTGGCGAGCTCAGCGTCCGCCGGATCCTCTTTAAGCGTCGGCGCATAGAGCTTAGACATATACATTGCTCGGGTCATTTATTTCTCCTCAATAAGTTTGTCGACCTCTGCCATCAGCGCGTCGACAATTTGATCCTCAGCTACTTTACCAATGATATGGCCATGCGAAAAGAGCAAGGCCTGACCACGTCCGCAAGCAACACCCAGGTCGGCATCAGAAGCCTCACCGGGGCCATTAACGGCACATCCCATCACAGCGATAGAAAGCGGCGCGGAGTAGTTCTTAAGCCGCTCGGTGACCTCCTCGGCGATGGGAATGAGGTTAACCTGGCAGCGGGCGCACGTGGGGCACGAGACAATCTCGGGGCCACGGCGACGCAAGCCAAGCGACTGCAGAATACCCCAGGCAACCGGCGGCTCCTCAACCGGATCGGCCGTGAGAGAGACGCGCATGGTGTCACCAATACCCTCAGACAGCAGAATACCAAGCCCACCGAGCTCTTAATGGTGCCCTGAAGCTTGGTACCCGCCTCGGTTACGCCCAGGTGAAGCGGAACGTGGGGAATCTCACGCGACAGGGCTCGATAGGTATCGAGCGTCGTTTGCACGCTATGGGCCTTGGCCGAAAGCACAATGTTCGTAAAGCCGCGGTCCTCAAAGTGCTTGACGAAGCGCTCGCTCGACATCACAAGCTTTTCGGGCTGCGTGAGGTCATCGCGCTCGGCGATATCCTGCTCGAGTGAACCGGCATTGACGCCGATACGAATCGCACAGCCCGAGGCACCAGCAGCATCGATCACCGCGTCAACCTTGGCCCAATCGCCGATATTGCCGGGATTGATGCGCAGCTTGGCAGCACCGGCCTCGACGGCACCAATGGCGAGCTTATGGTTAAAGTGAATATCGGCGACGATCGGCACCGGGGACTCAGCACAGATGGTACGAAAGCCCTCGAGCGCGGCCTCGGTGGGTACACTCACGCGCACGATATCGCAGCCCGCCTGCGCCAACGCGCGAACCTGCAAGCGTTGCCTGGGCATCGACGGTATCAGTGCAGGTCATGGACTGAACCACCACCGGCGCGCCGCCTCCGATCTGCACACCGCCCACATGCACGGGGCGCGTCAGCTCGCGCGGCAAAGAATGGGATAGAGACAATCCAAACACTCCCCTACAGAATAAATCGAAGGATGTCGGAACGAAGCATATAGACAAACAGCAGCGCAAAGAGCGCGATGCCCACATAGCTCACAATTGTCTGAGCCTTGAGAGGCAGCTCGCGGCCCACAATCTTTTGAATGATCTCGATGACCAGCTTGCCGCCATCGAGTGGTGGGATGGGCAGCAGGTTCATAAAGCCAAGCGAGAACGAAATGAGGGCGGCAAACGAAAGGAACGTGGCAGGGCCGGCAGCAGCAGCCTGTGAGGACATAACGCTAATACCCACGATCGACGAGGACTGGTCGAGAATCTCCATCGTATGCTGCGGCTGGAGCAGGCGCATCACGCCCTCCGCGGTCTGCACAACATAGGAGAATGACAGGCGCGCCGACGTGATGGGGTCCAAACGGACTACCTCCGTAGAAGCATACACACCTAACCGCTCGTCCTCTTTGAGCGCAACCGAGGTCGAATGCTGCTTGCCGTCGCGCTCATACTCAATGGCGATATCGTCCTTACCGGCGGCCTTGCCGATAGCATCGTAGACGTCCATCCAAGTGGAACATGAGACACCGTCGACCGAAAGGATCGCATCACCGGCCTCGATACCCGCCTTGGCGGCAATAGACCCCTCGTCAACCTGACCGATCACGTTGGTATCCATCGGCACGGTGACACCCGCAATGGAATAGATGCTCATAAGGAGCAAAAAACCCGTCAGGATATTGACGAGAATGCCCGCGAGCAGCATAAAGGCGCGCTTGAGAAAGCCCTGGCCAAGATAAGTATGCGAGCGCTCTTGCGCCAAGAAATCAGCCTCGCCGCACGGCAGCTCCCACACATCGCCCTCGGCAGTCGCATGCTCTCGATCGAACCGGCGGCCGTCAAAGGTGGTGTAACCCGCAGCGTCTCGAGGCAGTGTCTGATACTTGGTGGGATAGTAGCTCGGTGAGGGCTTCTCCCTTCCTCATACCAAGGTGCGATGGAGCCCCAACCAGCAACAGAGCACAAGCCTCGAGCACATCCTCCTCGGAAAGCTCAAGCTCGACAGCAAGGTCGGCCACGGTCACGCGACCATGACGATAGATAGCCGCGAGCACGCGGTCGGCACACGAGACGTCGGTCGGATCCATACCGCAAATGGCAGCGTAGCCACCCAGCAGCAGCGGGGTCACGCCAAACTTGGTTCCAATGCGACGCGACGTGTAATGGATGTCAAAGCGGCACGGCAGGCCCAAAAAGAACTCGGTCACACGGACGCCGCAGGCACGCGCCGCCAAAAAGTGGCCGCCCTCGTGCAAAAACACGAGGACGGAAAGCATCAGCAGGCCCCAAAAGACCGATGAGAGAACGCTCAGAACAGTATCCATAAAACGAAAAAGCAATCCTTATGGGTTAGGAACGGGTTGCGGCGAGCACCTGCGCAGCCTTTTCACGCGCCCACGCATCGATGTCGCGAAGCTGCTCAAACGAATCGACCGCCTGCATATCGTGGGCATCCATGCAGGATTCCACAATGCAATCGATATCGGTAAAGCTGCAGCCATCGTGCAGGAAGGCATCGACGGCGACCTCGTTGGCGGCATTGAGCACGCACGGCATGGTGCCACCCGTCTTGCCGGCACGTTCGGCCAGTGCCAGACAGCGGAAGGTATCCATGTCGGCAGCATCAAACGTGAGCTGCCCCAGCTCGCGAAAATCGATACGAGGCGCGGGGTATCCCAACGCTCGGGATACGAGAACGCGAACTGGATGGGAATACGCATGTCGGAAGCACCGAGATGCGCCATCACGGAGCCGTCGGCAAACTCGACCATAGAGTGAATCTTGGACTGACGCTGCACGACCACGTTAATGAAATCGAGGTCGCAGTTAAACAGATGCATGGCCTCAATGCGCTCTAGGCCCTTGTTCATGAGGGTGGCGGAGTCGATGGTGATCTTGGCACCCATGGCCACGTGGGATGTGCGAGGCATCGGCACGCGTCACGCGATTGAGCTCGTCGCGCGTACGGCCAAAGAACGGACCGCCCGAGCAGGTAAGCCAAATACAATGAGCCTCGCGCGGGTCCTCCCCCAGATAGCACTGGTAGATGGCGGAGTGCTCAGAGTCGACTGGAATAGCTGGCCCGGTTGTGCCAACGGCATAAGCAAGTCGCCACCGACGACGAGGGACTCCTTGTTGGCAAGGGCAAGGCGCTTATTAGAGGTCAAGGCCGCATGGCTCGCCTCGAGACCGGCGGCGCCCACAATAGCAACGAGCACGCAGTCGACATCGTCGCGACGCGCGAGCTCGCAAACCGCCTGCGCGCCAACGCCGAGCTTCGTTCCCTCGGGCAACTCCTGCAGCACGGCGTCATCGCCGTGAGCGACATCGGCCACGGCAACCGCCGGAACCGAGAACTCGCGGGCAGCGGCAACGAGCTCAGAGGTGCTGGAATTAACGGACAGCGCCGTCACCTGCAGGCGATCAGCATGCTGACGGCACACATCGAGTGCCTGGGTGCCGATAGAGCCCGTACAACCTAGGATGGCAACACGGAGGCGCCCATCGGGGCCATACGTCGTCTGGAATGACATTACAGCACGCCTCCGATCATCAAAAGCAGCTGAGCGGTAATGCAGCCAAAGATAAGCGAGTCGCTACGGTCGAGCATGCCGCCATGGCCCGGGATAAGGTTGCCGGAATCCTTGACGCCCACGCCACGCTTGATGCGCGACTCGATAAGGTCGCCGATAACGCCCAAAATGGACACGACCACGCCGCACAGCAGCGCATAGGGCAGGCTGAGCTTGTAGAAGTGCGTCGCCCACAGAATGAGCCAAATCAAAACCGAGCCCAGGATGCCGCCGACAAACCCCTCCCAGCTCTTTTTGGGAGAGATCTTGGGAACCATCTTGTGCTTGCCGATACGGCTGCCCACAATGTAGGCAAACGAATCGGAGACCCAAAGGGACGCGCAAACGCCCACTGAAAGCAGGGCGCGGCAAAACCGGGCACGCATCGCGCAGCAGCACGATAGCCGACAGCATAAAGCCAGTGTAGATGGGACCCATGAGCGTCACGGCCACATCAGAGATGCGGGTACGCGGCGACCAGACATACCAAATGCCCACAGCGAGCATCAGGGCAAAAAGCAGGGCATTCAGCAACATCGAATCGCCCAACGCCGACAGCGGAAAGAGTACGGCGGCAGCGATACCCATGCGCTCGTTAGCCATCTTGCCATCGAGCCTCGTCATACGGAAAAACTCATAACAGCACAGACCGCTCATGACGGAAACAAAGATGGCGGTGGGCACGATACCCAAAACCAGGCACAGGATAAAGACAACGGCGTAGACGATACCGGCGGCGGCACGGGTAATAAAGCCCGCCAGCCACGAACCGCTGCCGCTCTTCGCTGCAGGCGCTCCCGCAGTGGCAGCTTTACGCGCAGGCGTCTTGGGAGCAGATGCCTTGGGACGATCGGACACGATTAAGCCTCCTCGGTCTTGCTCAGTCCACCAAACCTACGGTCACGGCCCTGATAGGCCAAAATGGCGTCGACAAGGCCCCAACGATCAAAGTCGGGCCAATAGGTATCGGTGACGTAGAACTCGGAATAAGCTACCTGCCACAGCAGATAGTTCGAAAGGCGCAGCTCACCAGAGGTGCGAATCACAAGCTCAGGATCGGGAAGACCGGCGGTATAGAGGTGGGAAGCCACCATGTCGTCATCAATTGCGGCAGGATCGATCTTACCGGCGCAACGTCGAGTGCGATCTGACGGACAGCGCGGGTAATCTCGGCACGCGCGCCGTAGTTGACGGCAAGCGCCAGCGTCATACCGGTGTGATCGGCGCACTCGGCAAGACCGCGTTCAAAAACGTCGCGGGTCTTCTTGGGCAGCGCGGAAATATCACCCAAAAAGACAACACGCACGTTTTCGCGCTTCAGAAGCGGCAGCTCGTCGATGAACGTCTTGGCAAACAGATGCATCAAGACGTTGACCTCATGCTGCGGACGGTTCCAGTTTTCGGTAGACGCATAGGCCGAAAGCACGTCGACGCCCAGACGCACGCAGGCGGTAATAATCTCGCGAAGGGAGACGATACCCGCCTTGTGGCCCTCGGTGCGCGCAAGACCGCGCGACGTGGCCCAACGACCGTTGCCGTCCATGATGCACGAGATATGGTGCGGAATGTTATTGAGGTCAAGGTCGGAAAAACCGACGCCCGTAGGGGCGTCGGCAAAGTACTCGACCAGTTTATGCTCGTCGTATTGCACCTTAGATCTCCATGACCTCGGCTTCTTTTTCCTTCAGAAGCTCCTCGACCTTGGCGACATACTCATCGGTGTGCTTCTGGACCTTGGCCTGCTCGCGACGGACATCGTCCTCGGTGAGCTCCTCATCGCGCTCGAGCTTGTTGTTGAAGTCGCGACGGATGTTACGGATAGACACCTTGGCCTGCTCGGCGTACTCGCGGCACTCCTTGACGAGCTCGCGACGGCGCTCCTCAGTGGGAGCCGGGAACGGAAGACGAACGACGGTGCATCGGAGTTGGGGGTAATACCCAGATCGGAAGCGCCGATGGCCTTGACGATAGCATTGATGAGTGCCTTGTCCCACGGCTCGATGAGCAGCATGTGGGCCTCGGGGGTCTTGACGGCGGCAACCTGCGTGACCGGCGTGGGAACACCGTAATAATCGACGGTGATGTCGGACAGAATGTTGGCATTGGCGCGGCCGGTACGAACCTTGGAGAAGTTATGCTTGAGGGACTCGAGCGACTTGTCCATATGGGCGGTGATGTTCTCTGCCATGCTTAATCCTCCTGATAGACGAGCGTGCCGACGGGCTCACCCGAAAGCGCGCGCTTGACGGTGTCCTCGCCATCGATGTTGAGGACCAAAATCGGCATACGGTTGTCCTGGCACAGTGCCGTAGCCGTGGAATCCATAACCTGCAGACCGCGGACGAGAACCTCGTGATAGGTAATCTTGTCAAAACGGACGGCGTCGGCGCACTTGACGGGATCCTTGTCGTAGATGCCGTCAACCTTGGTGGCTTTAATCAGAATCTCGGCGCCGATCTCGCACGCACGAAGAGCCGCGGCGGTGTCGGTCGTAAAGTACGGATTGCCCGAACCGGCGGCAAAAATAACGACGTTGCCCTTGGAAAGGTGGTTGATGGCGCGACGGCGAATATAGGGCTCGCAGATCTCGTTCATCTGGATAGCGCTCATCACGCGGCAGGGAACATCGTTATGCTCGAAGGCATCCTGCAGGGCGAGCGCGTTCATAACGGTTGCCAGCATGCCCATGTAGTCGGCCTGAGCACGCTCCATGCCACCGGCAGCGCCGGCCATGCCGCGGAAAATATTGCCGCCGCCGACAACGACGCCGACCTCATGACCAACGGCAAGCAGCTCCTTGACCTGCTTGGCAAGATGGTCGGTAACCTTGGGGTCGATGCCATATTGGCCGTCGCCCATCAGCTTCGCCGGAAAGCTTAAGAAGCACGCGTTTATATCGGATGTCGGACAAAGCGATCCTCCTTTAGATTGAACTCTCAACATTCTATCAAAGGCTCTAAGAAGAGCCATGAAAAAGCAGGCTGTGAGTAAAACCCACAGCCTGCTCATTACCAGCTACAAGAGCTTATTTACTCGCCACGGACCAGACGGTCAAAGGCAACGACGGTAATGGTGTCGCCGAGCTCCTTGGAGACCTGCTCAGCGTACTTCTTGATGGTGAGGGAGCCGTCCTTGATGAACTCCTGCTCGGTGAGCACGGACTGCTTGTAGAACTTCTCCAGACGGCCGACAGCCATCTTCTCCTGAATGGCCTCGGGCTTGCCGGACTCGGCAGCCTGAGCCATGTAGATCTGCTTCTCGTGCTCGACGGTCTCGGCCGGAACCTGATCGCGGGTAGCGCAGATCGGGGCGACGGCAGCAACCTGAAGGGCAACGTCGTGAGCGAAGGTCTTGAAGGACTCAGCTGAGCGTCTCGGCCTTCTCGAAGGCGAACTCGACGAGGACGCCGATCTTACCACCCATGTGGATGTAAGAAGCGAGCGCGCCGTTCTCAGCCTTGCGGGCAGCGAAGCGGGAGATCTTCATGTTCTCGCCCATGATGTGAATCATCTCGGTGAGCTCGGAGGAAACGGTCTCCTCGCCCATCGGCTTCTCGAGCAAAGCGTCGACGTCAGCAGGCTCGGTGGTAGCGACAACCTCAGCGACCTTGGAAGCAAAGCCGGTGAACTTGGCGTTGGAGCCAACGAAGTCGGTCTCGCAGGAGAGCTCGAGCAGAGCGCCGGTCTTGCCATCCTCGGAGACGAACGCGGCGACAGCGCCTCGTTGGTCTCACGGCCAGCCTTCTTGGCAGCTTGGCAAGGCCGTTCTTACGCAGAACGTCGACAGCGGCGTCCATGTCGCCGTCAGCCTCGACGAGAGCCTTCTTGCACTCCATCATCGGGGAGTCGGTCATCTCGCGGAGCTGCTTGACCATAGCGGCGGTAATCTGGGCCATTGTGGTTCCTTTCAAAGAGATGAAAAGAATTAACTAAGACTGATTTACTCGGCCTTGGGCTCAGCGGCCATCTCGGCCTCGGAGACCTGCTCCTTACCAGAGCCAGCGAGGCAGGCGTCAGCCATGAGCTCGCACATAAGGGTGACAGCGGAGATAGCGTCATCGTTGCAGGGGATGCCGTACTCGACCTCGTCGGGATCGGAGTTGGTGTCGATCAGGGCGACGACGGGGATGTTCAGGCGCTGAGCCTCCTTGATGGCGTTCTCCTCGCGCTTGGTGTCGATGACGAAGAGAGCCTGGGGCAGACCCTTCATGTCGCGGGCGCACCGAGGTTGGTCTGGAGCTTGGTGAGCTCCTTGCCGAGAACAGCCTGCTCCTTCTTGGGCAGAACAGCCATGCGACCGTCCTCGACCATGGCCTCGAGCTCCTCCATGCGGTTGATGCGGGAGCGGATGGTGACGAAGTTGGTCAGCATACCGCCGAGCCAACGCTGGTTGATGTAAGGCATGTTGGCGCGCTCAGCAGCGTTCTTGACGGCCTCCTGAGCCTGCTTTTTGGTGCCAACGAACAGCACGTTGCCGCCCTTAGCGACGTTCTTGACGAAGGTGTAGGCTGGTCGGCGTCGAGGATGGTCTGCTTGAGGTCGAGGATGTAGATGCCGTTGCGCTCACCGAAGATGAACGGCTTCATCTTGGGGTTCCAGCGACGGGTCTGGTGACCGAAGTGGCAGCCGGCCTCGAGCAGGGTGCGGATATTAATCTTGGTAGCCATGTTAAACCTCCTGTGGTTTGCCTCCGCGCGGGGTCATCCTCCAAAACCAACCCGGACATGTGCTACCAAAGCCCGGGCACCACGGTATGAAGTAGCCGCGCGTGCGTGATAAAAACATGTTGCCGTGAAGCAACCCGATGAATGATAGCAGGAATGCTTCTTCCTGCCAACCCGCAATCAAAACCACACACCTGAGTGCGGCGCGGGACGTCCCAGCCACTATTCGCCGCGGGGATGGGCTTGAGCCACGGCACGTTTGAGCCGATCGGGCGTGAGATGCGTGTAGATTTGCGTCGTGGACAGGCTCGCATGACCCAGCAGCTCTTGAACCGAGCGCAGGTCCGCACCGCCCTCAAGCAAGTCGGTCGCAAAGGTATGGCGCATCGCATGCGGGGCGATGTCGGCCGGAATGCCGGCGAGCGTCGCCAGCGTATGGAACCGCCGCCGGAGCATGGCGGCGCTCATGCGATTGCCACGCGCCGATATAAGCAGCGGATGCGGCCCGGTAGCGAGGTCGCGGCGCTTTGCCTGAGCGAGCAACTCCGGCCTCCCCTCCTCAATATAGAGACGCGTCACATCGAGCGCACGACGATACAGAGGGACGATACGCTCCTTGCTCCCCTTGCCCCAAAGTCGCAGCGTTCGCTCGGACCAACCAATAGACTCCACGTTGAGCGCCGCGAGCTCCGAGATTCGCGCGCCGGAGGCATAGAGCAACTCAAGCATCGCCGCATCGCGCAGTCCCGCGGGTGTTGAGGTATCAGGCGTCTTGAGCAGCGCCTCGACCTGCTGGGTCGTAAGGACGCCCGGCAGGTCACGCGGCAGCTTGGGCGACGCGATCGCCGAGACCGCATCGCCCTCGACAATCCCCTCGGCAGCCATCCAGCGATAGAGAGATCGAATAGCCGACAGGTGCGCCGCAAGCGTCGGGGAGCCACCTGCTCACGCGAAAGCTCGGCAAGATAGCGACGAATGGTGCGCACGTCGGCAGCGAAAGCATCAATATCCTCGCGCTCGCACCAGGCAGCAAAGCGCTCTAGCCTCGAGCCATAGGCCGTCACCGTGTTGGGAGAAAGCCCCTCGACGCGTGCGATATAGGCGATAAAAGAGTCGACGGTGTCGTACAGGTCAAAGGCTATGACCGGTCGCCTCCAAACAAGTCGGAACGCGTGGCCAAGTAGGCATCGAGGGCCTCGAGCGCACGGTCCGCATAGGCCTGATAGCGGTCGCGCTTGCTGCGGCGCTTACCGTCCTCGAGTGGCGGCACCAGGCCAAAGTTGACATGCATAGGCTGATAGCCCACGGTGCAGGATCGGTCGCATAGCCCACGAGCGCACCCAGCGCCCACACGCGGCAACTCGCGCCCGCGGCACCGATAGCTCGGCATAGGTGTTGAGCGCCGCGAGCAGACCTGTCGCCACGGCTTCCATGTACCCCTCGGTGCCGGTGATCTGACCGGCCAGGC
>ENA-OQAS01000690-OQAS01000690.1-human-gut-metagenome-genome-assembly--contig:-NODE-690-length-17409-cov-4.079389_pt1 | contig 17409 bp, 22 predicted proteins | sample MGYA00242733_ERZ504523 | MGnify/ENA primary metagenome ERZ504523 (study PRJEB26092, sample SAMD00036239) | human gut metagenome | host: Homo sapiens | study: EMG produced TPA metagenomics assembly of... | reverse complement strand
CAAATGGATTGTGAAGCATCTGCCGGACAAGGCAGAGCTTGCAGAAGAAAGAAAAACGAAATTTCCAGGAATCCAAAATTCAGTATTGTGATCCCGCTTTACAAAACACCGGAAAAATATCTCCAGCAGCTGGTAGATTCCATAGAAGCCCAGACCTACGGGAACTGGGAACTCTGTCTTTCCGACGGAAGCGGAGCAGATTCTCCTCTTACCGATTATCTGAACAGGCTGGAAAAAGTGATGACAGGATCCGTGTGATCCGCAACGACCAGGCACTTCAGATCGCAGAGAATACCAATGCGGCCATGAAAGCGGCAACAGGAGATTTATCGTGTTTGCAGATCATGATGATGAGCTGACGCCGGACGCCTTGTTCCGGTGTGTGAAAGCGCTGAATGAGGATCCGGAGCTTAAGGTTCTGTATTCCGATGAAGATAAGATGTCCATGGACGGGCACAAATTCTTTCAGCCGCATTTCAAACCGGACTTCAATATTGATCTTTTGTGTACAGTAAACTACATCTGTCATCTTTTTGTCGTAAAAAAGAGATCGTGGATCAGATCGGAATGCTGAAAAAGGAATTTGACGGTGCACAGGATTATGATTTTGTGTTCCGCTGTGTGGAAGCTGCGGGAAGAGAGCAGATCCATCATATCCCCAGGATCCTTTATCACTGGAGATGCCATGAGGATTCCACAGCAGAGAATCCGGAAAGCAAAATGTATGCCTTTGATGCAGGAGCACGTGCCATCAAGGCTCATTATGACAGGCTCGGAGTTCCGGTGGAAATCGAAAAAGGTGAATATCTTGGACTTTACCGTACAAAATTCCTCTGGGAGGAAAAACCGCTGATCTCCATCATCATCCCAAACAAGGATCACATCGATGATCTGAAGAGATGTATTGATTCCATCGAAGAAAAGGCAACTTACCGCAATTATGAGTATGTGATCGTGGAGAACAACAGTACGGAGGATGAGACCTTTGCTTACTATAAAGAGCTAGAAGCATCCAATCCGAAAGCCCATGTGGTGTACTGGGATGGTATTTTCAACTATTCTGCCATCAATAATTTCGGAGCTGCTCATGCTAAGGGTGACTATCTGCTTCTTCTCAACAATGATACGGAGATCATCAGCCCGGACTGTCTGGAGCAGCTTTTGGGATACTGTATGAGACCGGATGTGGGAGCTGTAGGAGCGCGGCTCTATTATGAGGATGATACCGTGCAGCATGCAGGAGTAGTCGTTGGCTTCGGCGGCATTGCGGGACACTGCTTTGTGCAGCAGAAGAGAGACGCTACCGGATACTGCCACAGGATCATCTGTGCCCAGGATTACAGCGCGGTAACCGCAGCCTGCATGATGGTGAAGCGTGAGGCCTTTGATAAGGTTCACGGATTAAGTGAGGAATTTCAGGTTGCCTTTAATGACATAGATTTCTGCCTCCGTCTGGGAAAAGCCGGATATCTGGTTGTATACAATCCTTATGCGGAGCTTTATCACTATGAATCCAAATCCAGAGGTCTTGAGGATACACCGGAGAAGGTGGCAAGATTTAACCGCGAGATCGCTTCCTTTGAGAAGCACTGGCCGGAGATCCTCCGTGACGGAGATCCTTACTATAATCCGAATCTTACACTGGAGAGCCAGGATTTTTCTCTGAAGCGGATATAGGAGGTATATTTTGGAAAAGAAAAAATCTGGAAGGATGAGAGAGTTCAGGCAGGGGTTCTTGTCCTGGCAGCATTTCTGCTCCTGACTGCATGGGCGTTTATGCAGCCCCTGGGGGCAGGCCCCGATGAAAAAATGCGCTACATGGTGGCACAGTATCTTCATGAGCATCCGGGAAAGCTGCCTCTTGGAGATGAGCCAACCATCCGTGATGCGACATGGGGGATTTCCTATGCCTATTATCCGATCCTTTCCTATATGGTATCTGCTGTCTTTATGGGGATCGCAGGTTTGTTCCATGCATCTGCAGACGGATTACTCCATGCGGCGAGGATGGCAGATGTGCTCTTTGTGACTGGAGCGGTATATTTTGTGGTGAAAGCATCCGGAAAGCTTTTTCCGAAAGAGGGAAGATGGCTGTTTGCCGCACTGGCAGGCTTTATGCCGCAGGCATTGTTTCTGGGAACTTATGTAAACACGGATTCCCTGGCACTTTTATCCATGGCGATGATCCTGTATTCCTGGTCCTGTTATCTGGAAGCGAGAGACTGGAGCTTCAGAAATTCGATCCTTCTGGCTGTTGGAATGGCAGTCTGTGCACTGTCCTACTATAATGCCTACGGATGGATCTTATGCAGCTTCCTGTTTTTCTGCCTGACAGTCCTTCTGTGCAGGGAAGAGCCGGTAAAACAGAGAGTTGCATTTCTGCTCCGGAGAGGGATCGTGATCGCGGCAGTAACCCTTGCCTTATGCGGCTGGTGGTTTATACGAAATGCCGTTCTCTATGACGGAGATCTTATCGGAAGAAAAGCCTGTGCACAGTGTGCGGAAAAATATGCGGCTGTTGATTACAGACCGTCCAGATACCCTACACCGGAGAAGCTGAACTGGTCATGGAAGGATATCCTTCTGTATCAGGACCCGGGCTGGCAGCATAACTGGCTGCTGACAGTTCTGGTAAGCTTTATCGGAACCTTTGGCCTGATGCAGATCTATATGCCTTATAGTGTGAGCAAGGCATATTTCCTGTTCTTTGGAATGGGTGGGATCGGTATTTTAACCATGTTGGGAATGTTTTATCCGAAGAAACGTACTGTGGTAAAAGAACGAAAAGCAGCAGGAAGTGAAAAGCTGAAGATAAAAACAATAACCGTGTACGATAAATGGGACAGAAAAGGGATCTTTCATCTGCTGCTGATCCTTCTGATCCTGATCCCTGTGGGTCTGTTTATGTATTATGTATATTATAGTGACAACCAGGCACAGGGACGTTATATCATGCCGGCACTGTATCCGGCCATGTATTTTGTGACAGCCGGCTGGAATCGTCTGCTTGAGCGTTTTGTAAAAAAAGAAAATATCAGAATGTGGATATACCGGGTCCTGACAGCACTTCTGGTTGCTTCGCCGTTTTTATGCTATATCTTCCTGGTAGTTCCGTTTTATGGCTGACACCCAGATGGTGAGATGGCAGAAAAATCCCTTCTATGTATCCGGATATGACCGGTACATAGGAGGGATTTTTTAATTCTGAAGTATATCCGCCTGGGAACCAAGATCAGGAACGGATGATCCGGATCATGCGCCACAGCAGAAGGATAAGGAGCAGGATGCCCACACCGCCAATGGCAAAATACGGGATCTGGGATCTGGATTCGGAATAAGCTTTTGCAGAATCCATGTTTTCATCATTTTCCAGTACATCGGAGGAGCTTTCCTGTGAGGGATCCTCGACAACTGCAGTTCCCACCTGAGTTCCGCCAAAGGAATAGATGCGTAAGATCTGACCATCAGATTCCGTATCTTCTGTAGTCAGGTCGTCTGCGGTCGCACCGGATGGAACCATTACAGTGCCGCCGGACAGGATGTGAAAATCATCCTCGCTGAGATCCAGAAGCTGGAAATTGGAAAAACCGTAATCCAGAAGTGAGATTGCTTCGTTGGCTGTCTGACCGGTCGCTCCGTTCATGACTACTGCGATCAGAGTAGTACCGTTTCGCTGTGCAGCTGTGACAAGAACGCTTCCGGAAGCAGTGGTGGTACTTTCACGACCGCCGATACATCCTTCATAATAGGAAGCGGATGCAGGATCTGTCATGGTAAAAGAGCTTGTCAGGTTACGGGTACCGCCGGAAACATTGGTAGCCGGGATCGTATAGGAGGTGGCTCCGGAGATGGTGCGGAAGCTGTCATTACGGATAGCCGCCTGCATGATCAGAGCCAGATCATGTGCTGTGGTATGCTGGTTGTCATCCGGGAGACCGGTAGGATTGGTGAATACCGTATTGGTACATCCTAGCTCCTTGGCACGGTCGTTCATTTTCTGGACAAAGGCATCCACAGATCCGCCGATCTGTTCTGCGACCTGGAGAGCAATGTCATTGGCAGAGGCCAGCATCAGAGCATAAAGGCATTGCTCCATGGTAAATACCTCTCCGAGCTGTGAGGAAATATGAGCGCCTCCGTCTGTAACACCGGATACACCGGTTTCTGTCATGGTAACCTGATCGTCAAGCTGGCTGTTCTCCAGTGCCAGAAGACAGGTCATGATCTTAACTGCGCCGGCCGGAGAAAGCGTGGTGTCCATATCCTTGGCATAGAGGATCGTATCGGAAGTATCTTCCATGATCAGAGCAGATGCGGAAGTGATCTCAGGCCCCTGAGGCCAGCCGCTGATCCCATTGGTGGTAATACCGGAGGATGCAGCAACAGCGGTTCCTTCTGTGGCGAAAACTGGAGTCTGGAACACCATGGAAGCGGAGATCCCAATAGCCAGAAGCGCTGTGGTTATTCTTGATTTTTTCATGATAATGGTACTCCTGTATAAAAAATAATTCTTATGTAAGCAATACATACGTAAGCTCAGTATAACACATTTTCTCTCTTCCTTGCAAAAAAAATGATGGAATGGTAAAATATGTTCATCAAACTGGTTACTGTTCACTCCGTTCTCAGTAACACGCTTCGCGATGCACAGAATTTATGCTAATCGCATAAATTCACGCGGTATGTCTCGGGTTTTCTGTGACCTTCGCTCACAAAAAACACCTCGCGGAATATTGCCAGTGAACAGTAACTCAAACTGTTACTAAAAACAGAGTGAACAGTAACATCAAACTGAGTAATACGGAGATAATATATGAGTAAAGATGATTCTACAGGAAAGATCCAATGGGACAGACTTATAAAGAAGCTTTCCCCCTATACAGTACAGAAGGGCTTAAGATACCTGAAGCATTATGGCCTGAAAGAGTTCTGGATCCGGCTTCATGAGCGTTTTGAACCGGAAGAGGTTCCTTACGGACCATGGTATGAGGCATACAGACCTGACGAGGAAACACTGGAGAAGCAGCGGAAACGCAAATTTCCGGATGGGCCGCTGATCAGCATTGTGGTACCTGCATATCTGACACCGGAGCGTTTTTTAAGACAGATGCTGGACTCTCTCCTTGCACAGACATATGAGAACTGGGAGCTGTGTCTGGCAAACGGAAGCCCGGAGGATCCGGACATGCAGACTGTGCTGAGATCCTATGCAGAGATGGACAGGAGGATCCGCTATCAGGATCTGAAAGAGAATCTTGGCATTGCAGAAAATACAAACGTAGCTTTTGCCATGGCAGAGGGTGATTTTATCGCACTTCTGGATCATGATGATCTGCTGGCACCTAATGCATTGTATGAGATCGCGGCGGCACTGGAGGAGCATCCGGAGGCGGATGTGATCTATACAGATGAGGATAAGGTCACGACAGATCTTTCTGAACATTTTCAGCCCCATCTGAAACCGGACTTTAACCTGGATCTTTTAAGATCCAATAATTATATCTGCCATTTTCTGGTGGTAAGACGTTCCGTAGTGCAGACAGTGGGCGGATTTCGCCGGGAATTTGACGGCGCCCAGGATTATGATTTCATTTTCCGCTGTGTGGAGCAGGCAAGGGAAGTGGTCCATGTACCGGAGATCCTTTATCACTGGAGGACCCACAAATCCTCCACAGCAGATAATCCGGCAAGCAAGATGTATGCTTTTGAAGCCGGCAGACGTGCCATTGAGGGGAATCTCAAACGGACCGGAACTCCGGGAACCGTGGAGCATACTCCGGATTTTGGATTTTACCGTGTGAAGTATCCGGTGCAGGGAGAACATCTGGTTTCTGTTATCATTCCGAACCGTGAGGAGAAAGAAACGCTTCAGGCCTGCGTGGAATCCATTTTTGAAAAAACTGCCTACAAAAATTACGAGATCATCGTTGTGGAGAACAACAGCAGCTCCGAAGAGATCTTTCGGTATTACAGAAAGCTTTCGGAGGATCCCAGGGTCCATCTGATCCGCTGGAAAAAAGGCTTCAACTATTCTGCCATCAACAATTTCGGGGTGCGCCATGCCAAAGGAGATTACCTGCTTTTTCTGAATAATGACGTAAAGGTCATCGATCCGACTGGATGTCAGAGATGCTGAGCGTGTGCCAGCGTAAGGAAACAGGTGCAGTTGGCGTCAAGCTGATCTATCCGGATAACACCATTCAGCATGCAGGCTGCGTGGTGGGAATGGGCGGAATTGCCGGGAACATGTTTGTGAATATGCCGGCAGAGCGTACCGGATATCTCCATAAGGCCTCTCTTTTGCAGGATATGAGCTGTGTGACTGCAGCATGTATGATGATGAAGAAGGAAGTTTTTCTGGAGGCAGGAGGCTTTACGGAAGAGCTTGCAGTTGCGTTTAATGATGTGGATCTCTGTCTGAAGGTGCGAAGCCACGGCCATCTGATCGTCTATGATCCGTATGTGAAGCTCTATCATTACGAATCCAAGTCAAGAGGCACTGAGGACAGCGAGGAAAAGGTCCGCCGTTTCCAGACGGAGATTGAATACATGCGCTGTCACTGGCTGGATATCCTGAAAAAAGGAGATCCATACTATAACAAAAATCTTTCTTTAACCAAATGGAATTATTCCCTGAAGCCCCTTCCGGGAATGGGAAAGAAGAAGGGATAAAGCAATGCAGGAAGTATCAGTAGTCATACCAAACTTTAACGGAATGGCATATCTGGATGGTGTTCTTTCCAGTCTTGAAAGACAGACTATCCATAATTTTGAGGTTATACTAGTGGATAATGGTTCCACTGATGGCAGCTGTGCATTTGTTTCAGCGGAATATCCATGGGTACACATGATACAGCTTCCGGAGAATTACGGCTTCAGCAGAGCCGTCAATGAAGGGATCCGTGCGGCACGTTCCCCATATGTGCTGCTTCTGAACAATGATACGGAAGCGGAACCGGATTTCCTGGAGGAGATGGTTGCTGCCCTGCGCAGACATAAGAAGGCATTTTCCTGTCAGGCAAAGATGATCCAGCTTCATGACAGGGACAAGATGGATGATGCTGGAAATTATTACTGTGCCCTTGGCTGGGCTTTTGCCAGGGGAAAAGGCAAGGATATCCGCCATTATGACCGAGAGCAGAAGATTTTTTCCACCTGTGCGGGAGCTGCGATCTACCGTAAGAAATTTATTGACAGGATCGGAGATTTTGATGAGGAGCATTTTGCTTATCTGGAGGATCTGGATATCGGCTATCGTGCAGGATCTGCGGTTATCAGAACTGGTATGCTCCAAAAGCGAAGGTTTATCATGTAGGAAGCGGCACCAGCGGCTCCAGATATAATCAGTTCAAGATCCGGTATTCTTCCAGAAACAATATTTATCTTATCTATAAGAATATGCCGTTTCTCCAGATCGTGCTGAACCTTCCGTTTTTTCTGGTGGGATTCGGTGCGAAGATCCTGTTTTTTGCATCCAAGGGATTCGGACGTGAGTACCTTGCAGGCATCAAAAACGGCTTTCAGATCAGCCGCAAAAACAAAAAAGTCAGATTTTCCATGAGGAATCTTCCGCGTTATATACAGCTCCAGTTTGAACTCTGGATCAACATTTTTAGGCGTTTTGCCGGTTAAGACATCATATTTTCACAGAATTTTTATATTTCGGAGGGAAGATTTTATTGCTTTTGAGTTTCATCTATTATAAGATAAAAGCAATGAACTTAAATGAGGTGGCGGAAATTGATTAAAGACAACCAGAAAAATTTCAGTCGTCTCCATATGCTGATCGATGTATTTGTGATCGCGGCCTCCTATGCCCTGGCCTGGTTGATCCGTTTTCAGGGAATTTTTGAACATTCGGCGGTCCAGTCCAAGACCGTCCAGGAATATATGTTTATGCTGATATTCATTATTCCGGGATATTTACTTCTTTATCAGGCCTTTGATCTTTATACACCGATGCGAATGCAGGGGCGTCGTCTCGTACTTGCCGGAATTGTGAAGGCAAATGCGTTAGGGCTCCTTATCATCATGTTTGCACTTTACAATTTTAAAGAGCTGGACTATTCCCGTCTTACTCTGGTTTCTTTCTGTGTGATCAATATCGTCCTGGAATGGTTTGTGCGTATGGTCATATTTTACATTCTCCGGGATATGCGCAAAAAAGGAATGAACCAGAAACAGGTGCTGCTGGTAGGATACAGCCGTGCTGCCGAGGAATATGTAGACAGGATCCTGCAGAATCCGCAATGGGGATATGTGATCAGGGGCATACTGGATGACAATGTGCCGGCAGGCACTACTTATAAGGGCGTTAAGGTGATCGGTCGAATCGCCAATCTGATGATCATCCTTCCATCCAGTCGTCTGGATGAAATAGCCATTACCCTGGGCTTAAGTGAGTATTATCGTCTGGAAGAGATCGTTGCACTCTGTGAAAAATCCGGCGTGCACACAAAATTTATTCCGGATTATAATAATATTATTCCGACCAAACCATATACAGAAGATATTCTCGGGCTTCCGGTGATCAATATCCGGTATGTGCCCCTGAGCAACACGTTTAATGCACTGATCAAGAGATCTATGGATATTGCAGGCGCGATCGTTGCGATCATTGTGTCCTCACCGGTGATGCTGGTGTTGTGTATGCTGATCAAGCTGACTTCGCCGGGACCGCTGATCTATAAGCAGGAACGTGTCGGGCTTCATAATCAGACTTTCCGGATGTATAAATTCCGTTCCATGGAGATCCAGAAAGAATCAGAAGAAAAAAAGGCGTGGACAGTAAAGAACGATCCAAGAGTTACCGGAATCGGTAAATTTATGCGTCATACCAGTCTGGATGAGCTTCCACAGCTTTTTAACATTCTGAAGGGTGAGATGAGTCTTGTGGGACCAAGACCGGAGCGGCCGTTTTTTGTAGAAAAGTTTAGGGAGGAGATACCACGTTATATGGTCAAGCATCAGGTGCGGCCGGGTCTTACCGGGTGGGCACAGGTAAATGGCTATCGTGGAGATACTTCTATCAGAAAAAGGATAGAGTGTGATCTGTATTATATCGAAAACTGGTCTGTGGGATTTGATATAAAGATCATGTTTCTTACCATATTCAAAGGATTTATTAATAAGAACGCATACTAAAAAGGGGAAAAGGAAAAGATGTCAAAACCTCGGAAAAAAAGCAAGAAGATTTTATTTATCCTGGAGATCGTCGTACTGCTCCTGTTTATCGGAGGTCTGTTCGTTTATGGTCAGATCTCAGCCAAACTGGATAAGATCGACATCCAGGAAACAGATCTTGCAGACCAGGATATTGTAACTAATGATCAGGCACCGCAGATGACGGGATATACCACCTATGCACTGTTCGGACTGGACCACAGAAGCAAGAATGAGAAGCTGAATACAGAGAACAGTGATACCATCATCATTGCGAGTATCAACAATGATACGAAGGCAGTCAAACTTGTGTCTGTCTATAGAGATACCCTTCTCAATGTAAAGGATGATACCTATTCCAAAGCCAATTCGGCATATGCATTTGGCGGACCGACCAACGCGGTTTCCATGCTGAATACGAATCTGGATCTGAATATCACAGATTATGTTGCCATTGATTTTAATGCGCTGGTAACTGTGGTAGACTGCCTCGGAGGATTGGACATCCCTCTTTCCTATGCGGAGATCGTTCATATGAACAATTACTGTGTGGAGACATCAGAGGAAACCGGAAAGAGCTACACACCGATCGAACTGCCGGATCCGAAGCCGGAGGATGAGGAAGCAATCGTAGATACCTATCATCTTAATGGTGTACAGGCTACCTCCTACTGCCGTATCCGTTATACTGCAAGTCTTGATATGGGACGTACCGAGAGACAGAGACGAGTGATCCAGATGATCGTAGATAAGGCGAAAAAGGCAGGACTTTCCACTATCTTTGATATTATGGATCAAGTATTCCCGATGGTCAAAACTTCTGTTTCCAAAACAGAGATCCTGAAGATGATCCCGGCTATGATCGGCTACAGTATTGATGAAACTACAGGCTTCCCCAATGATTATAAATTTGCCCAGGTAAAGGGCAGCGTTATCGTACCTACCACACTGGAATCCAATGTTCTGAAGATGCATCAGTTTCTGTATGGAGACACCAGTTACACTCCGACGCAGGATGTACTCAACAGAAGTGCCCAGATCACAAATATCGCAGGCGGAGGCGACGTGCAGGACACTGCACCTGCGGTGACAGATACACCGAATGACGCAACGGATGATTCGTACACGTGCAGGGAGATACATCCACAGATTACAGCAGTACGGACACAAGTGATGATGCTGATTACAGCACAGACACAGATTATGATTCGGATTACTCCGGAGACGATTACAGCACAGATACGGATTATTCCGGAGACGATTACAGCACAGATACGGACGATTCCGATACGGATTATAGCGATTATACCGACGGAGAAGATTATTCGGAGAATGAATAAAACATCAAAATAAGCAACCAGCAGAAGGGACCATCCAGTAACGGGTGGTCCTTTCTGGACAGGAGACAAATATGAAAACATTAAAAACAGACGTGATCATCCCGGCATACCGTCCGGGAGAAGAATTTGAAAAACTGCTGGAAAGACTCAGCGCACAGAAATATCCTATCAATAAGATCCTTGTCATGAATACAGAAAAGAAATTCTGGAAAGAGACCTGGGAACAGGAATATCCGCTTGTGGAAGTCCGGCATCTTACAAAAGAAGAATTTGACCATGGCGGTACCAGAAGGCAGGCGGCAGAGCTTTCGGATGCGGAGATCCTTGTATTTATGACACAGGATGCAATGCCGGCAGACAGGGAACTGATCGGAGCACTGGTAGGAGCTCTTGCAGAGAATCCACAGGCAGGAGCCGCTTATGCGCGTCAGCTTCCAAAAAAGGACTGCAGATTTCTGGAAAAATATACCCGTTCCTTTAATTATCCGGAACAGTCCTGTCTGAAAACGGAAAAAGATGTACAGACCTACGGGATCAAAACATATTTCTGCTCCAACGTCTGTGCTGCTTATGATCACAGGATCTATGATGAGATTGGTGGATTTCCGGAGCATGCTATTTTTAATGAAGATATGATCTATGCAGGCTGGATGGTAAAAAAAGGCTATGGAGTTGCCTATGTATCAGAAGCGCGTGTATATCATTCTCACAATTACACCTGTATGCAGCAGTTCCACAGGAATTTTGATCTGGGAGTTTCCCAGGCGGAGCATCCGGAGGTTTTTGAAGGAGTGCCTTCCGAAGGTGAGGGCATCCGGCTGGTAAAAAAAAGCATGGCATATCTTCTGAAAACAGGCCACATATGGCTGATCCCCGGACTGTTTTTGCAAAGTGTCTCCAAATACGCCGGATATTTTCTCGGAAAACGATACAAAAAGCTCCCTGAAAAAATGATCCGCTCCTGCACCATGAATCCGGAATACTGGAAAAAGAACAAATAAGAGCAGGTCACGGTTTTTTAAAAGAGATATCACAGTTTAAACACAATTCCCTGTTAAACTGTCTTTTATAAGAGAAATAAATGTTACTGAGAACGGAGTGAGCAGTAATAGATACATGCATCAGATAACATAGAAGGGAGCACCAGAGGCATGAGTGAAGAGAATAAATGGGGGACAGACTTGCCGGATGAGGATAAGAATGCTTCGGCAGAACAGAAACCGCTGACGCATCCTTATTCTGAGGGACGCAGGATGCAGGAGAGCAGACAGGACAGCGATGCAGGTGCCGGACAGAGTGAAGGCACTTCGCAGGAGAAACCAAAATACGGACATTATGAGGTGCACCAGCCTCAGGCCGGTAATTATGCCGGTGGAAATATACCGCCCAAAAAGCCGCGGAAAAAGAGAGATTTTTCAGGCAACAACAGCTTTGGAAAGAAAGCAGCCACTGCGGTGGCACTGGCTGTGATCTTTGGGCTGGTAGCCGGAGTGGTTTTTCAGGGCGTGAATATTGCAGCAGATAAATACAGAGGAAATGACAGCAGTACAACGATCGGAAAGACAGAAACAGTTACCGGGACAGAGGACAGTACTGACAGTAGCTCTGCGGATTCTACTGTGAAGGATATTGTGGCAGAGAGTGGTACAGTGGCCGGTGTAGCCCAGGCAACCATGTCTTCTATCGTTGCCATTACATCTGTCAGTGTGCAGGAGATCCCAAGCTTTTTCGGATATGGAACGAGGCAGTATCAGAGTGCAGGAAGTGGTTCCGGTATTATTGTAGGAGAAAATGACAGCGAGCTTCTCATTGCGACTAACAACCATGTGGTATCTGGAGCGACTACACTTACTGTGTGCTTTGCAGGCAGTGATGTGGTAGGAGCGGAAGAAGAAACCCAGGCTATGGCAAGCAGCTCCGATGGAGATGCGGATGTGGATAACGCAGTTTCTGCCAAGATCAAAGGCACCGATGAAGAGAATGATCTGGCAGTGGTGGCAGTGGAGAAATCCGATATTCCGGATGAGACCATGGATGAGATCAAGATCGCACAGATGGGAAGCTCGGACGATCTTGTAGTCGGTGAGCAGGTGGTTGCCATTGGCAATGCACTGGGCTATGGACAGTCAGTTACCTCCGGATGGATAAGTGCCCTTAACAGAAGCATCAGTACAGAGGACGGAGAAGCCAGCGGACTGATCCAGACTGATGCAGCGATCAATCCCGGAAACAGTGGCGGTGCACTTCTGAACATGAACGGTGAAGTGATCGGTATCAATGCGGCCAAGTATGCAGACAGTCAGGTGGAAGGCATGGGATATGCCATTCCAATCTCCAAGCAGAGCCGATTCTGGAAGAACTGATGAACCGCGAAACCAGGGATAAGGTGGAAGATTCTTCCAAGGTAGGATATATGGGAGTCAAGGCTGCCGATCTTACAACAGAAGCCATCCAGATGTATAATATGCCGGCAGGTGCTTTTATTACTGAGGTAACGGAAGGTGGCGCAGCAGATAATGCAGGGATCAAAAAGGCGATATCATTGTGAAGCTGGATGGACAGAAGGTAAGCGGCAAGGATGACCTTGTTGATAAGCTGCAGTATTATGAGGCAGGAGAAACCATCGAAGTGGTGATCTCCAGAGCGAACAGCGGAGAGTACAAGGAACAGACGGTTGAAGTGACCCTCGGAAGCAAACCCTCTTCTGACAAATAAAAGAAAATACAGGATAACCATTTATAAACCGGGGAGCTGCATAAGAACATGCAGCTCCCGGTTTATAAAACTTAATTTGATACAGCCGGATTATGTGCTATAATATGCATAATAAAAACCAGAAAGGAAATGTTATGGCAGATCAGTTTGATAATAATAAAGATAATGACCAGGAGCAGAAATACGAGAAATTCTGTTTTTTATGTCGCAGACCGGAGAGTCAGGCAGGGAAGATGATCGACCTTCCTAATCATATACATATCTGTGCGGATTGCATGCAGAAAAGCTTTGATACTATGAACACCCAGATGAACAATGGAAATTATTCCGATCTTTTTAACATGCCGAATGTGAGCATGATCGATCTCAGCAGTTCCAGAATCCCGGAAACCAGGCGAAGAAGATTAAGAAAAAATCAGAGACTCCGAAGCCGGTGATCGATCTCAAAGATATTCCTGCACCACATAAGATCAAAGCAACTCTGGATGAATATGTGATCGGACAGGAATATGCCAAGAAGGTAATGTCTGTAGGTGTATACAACCATTATAAAAGAGTTGCCACAGATACCATGGATGATATTGAGATCGAGAAATCCAATATGCTGATGATCGGACCTACAGGCTGCGGTAAGACTTATCTGGTGAAGATGCTTGCCAGACTTCTTCAGGTACCGCTTGCATTGCAGATGCCACATCTCTTACAGAGGCCGGTTATATCGGTGATGATATCGAGAGCGTAGTATCCAAGCTGCTTGCAGCTGCAGATAATGATGTGGAGAAGGCAGAGCACGGATCATTTTCATCGATGAGATCGATAAGATCGCAAAGAAGAATACCAACCAGAGAGATGTCAGCGGAGAGGCTGTCCAGCAGGGACTTCTGAAACTTCTGGAGGGAAGTGAAGTGGAAGTTCCGGTAGGTGCTACCAGCAAGAATGCATGGTACCTATGGTGACTGTAAATACAAGGAACATTCTGTTTATCTGTGTCGGTGCGTTCCCGGATCTTGAGAATATCATCAAAGAAAGACTGAATAAACAGGCGTCTATCGGATTTTATGCAGATCTGAAGGACAAATATGATGATGATCCGCATGTGCTGGAGAAAGTAACGGTAGATGATCTCCGTGCATTTGGAATGATTCCGGAATTTATCGGTCGTCTTCCGATCATCTTTACCCTGAACGGGCTGACGGAAGATATGCTTGTGAAAATCCTCAAGGAGCCGAAGAACGCCATTCTGAAACAGTACAAGAAGCTTCTGGCACTGGATGAAGTAAAACTGGAGTTTGAGGACGGTGCCTTACATGCCATTGCCCGTAAGGCATTGGAACGCCATACAGGAGCCAGAGCTCTCCGGGCTATCCTGGAGGAATATATGCTGGATATCATGTATGAGATCCCGAAGGACGACAATATCGGTGAGGTCGTGATCACAGAGGGATACATTCAGGGCAACGGAGGTCCGAAGATCCTTATGCGTGGACAGGAGATCCCGGCACTGGAAGGATAAGAAACAAGAAGATTCTTTAATATATAAAGGAGCGTGACAGATATGGCAAAAAGCAGTTTTTGGGATGATCTGGGAAACACACTGACAAGAAAGGCAAAGGCTTAAGTTCCAGAGCAGAGAATCTCTATGAGATCCAGAAGATCCGTAACAAGCTCTCTGCACAGGAGCGTATGACCGAAAAGCTGATGATGGATATCGGAAAGATGATCTATACACGTTATGAGCAGGGAGAAGCCGTTGACGGTGAGACGGGAGCTATCTGCGAGGAAATCAGCAGCACATGCTGGAGCGGATCACTATAGAGATGCGATCGCTGCCAGTAAAGGGGAGAAGTTCTGGCCCGGCCTGCCATAAGGCGGTGATGCGGGAGGCCAGCTTCTGTCCGTATTGCGGAGCGGCGTGTCCTACAGCGGAGCTGGAAGAGAAAGCTGCCGATGTGATCGAGCAGGCAGATGAGGAGCTTGAAGAGGCTGCTGAGGCAGAGGTGACAGAAGTACCGGAGACAGAAGCGGAAGAAAACGCAGAAGCTACAGAAGTGGCAGCAGATCCGGAAGAGACAGTAGAAGCGTCAGAAGTAGTAGAAACAGCAGAAACCGCAGAAGCGTCAGAAACAGAAACATCAGGATCAGATCCGGAATTGGAAGAGAAAAGAACGGAAGTGGGATCTGCAGAAACAGAGGAGCCTGCGGCTGATCCGGAAAATACAGAAACAATAGAAGAAAAAACAGAATAACCATAAGCATATAAGGCAGGCTTTCCCCAGTGGAAGCCTGCCTGAATATTATGCGGACCACAGAAATAAGGAGGGGGAATAATGTTGTGGAATTTACTGACGGCGGGAATCTTTGGTACAGACTATTATATAAAGAAAAAAATCAACACATCGGAAAAGAAAGATCTGAAGGAAAAGTGCCTGGGAGGCAGACTGATCGTAAGAAATTGCCATAATCATGGGATGATGCTTGGAATATTAAAAAACAAAGATAAAGAATTCCTGAGAGATCTTGCATCTATGGTGCTGGGCGGTGCGATCTGGGAGTATATACGTACTTCCGGAGAAAAAGGCACACGCATATCCAAGCTTGGGCTTTCCATGATCCTGGGCGGCGGTCTGAATAATTATACGGAACGTCGCAGAAAGGGATACGTCACGGATTATATGAGCCTGAATGTGGAAAATCCGAAGCTTAAGAAGGTCGTATTTAATATTTCGGATCTTTTCATATTTACAGGCACCATTTACAATAGTCCTCGTTATAGCTTCCGTCTGGTTCTCGCTAATCAGACCATCTTCATTCAATGGCATTCCGCAACACTGACAAACAAGTTGCCGTGGAGAACCCAGAAGCGTATTGATTGACACATCAAAAACTCGTGATAACAGTTTTAAGGTATCTGTATTTGGCTGCGTTTCGCCTGTTTCCCAGCGACTAACCGCCTGTCGGGTAACTTGCACACGTTCAGCCAGTTGTTCTTGCGTAAGGTTGTTTTTCTCGCGTAAATTTTTAAGAATACCTTGTATTTCCATGCCCGTCCCTCCTAAAGGTTGTTTTTACTCATTATAACTTCAAAATGGGGTTTTAACAAGCAACTCGCTGTTGCTGCGGAATAGTGGGCTGCTGTCTATCAATTCTTGTGTGTTACTTTATGGCACATGAGCATTCCTTCATGATCCAATCGCGGATAAAGCTTTTTATCTGTGTGATATTCATTGTAGTGAAATGCTACCTGATTTCCTTTACTGATAGCCTGATCAAGAATATCAATCGTATAAAACAACTGTCTGTTTGGAAGTTCATTATCCGGTAGTTTCTGTATATGTTTCACTCTTGATTTGAAATTCTTATTAGAAAGATTTTCTAATAATTTAAGTTGCATATCTCTTCCTGAATCATCTGCATCTAAAAAACATGTTATTTTAATCGGTCCCAATGATTCTAATTGTTTTTCTTGATTTTAGTCATAGATGTTGTTTCTAATGCAACAACATTATATATTCCTTTTTCCCATAATCTAATAGCATCAAAATTATCCTTCAACTATTATAACTTCCGATTGTGAAAGAATGTATTTACGTGCTCTTTCAAAATTATATAAATATTTACTAGAATCTAATTCAGGACATTCATCCCTATACTCACTATTATTTTCTAATCTAAGATATTTTAAAGAGCCCTTTTGATTTAAACTTCTCCCACATAGTGAGACAACTTCACCGTTAATATCATACTTTGGAATAATTATTCGATTTACTAACGAAAAATTGCCTGCCTCATTAAGTATTCCATACCTTATTAAATCAGTTTTATTCAAACCTCTAATATCCTTTATAATATTATCAAGTAATTTATTATGATTTGTATCAAAATATCCTAAATTAAATAAATCTACTGTATCTTCTAATAGCTTTCTTTCATTTTCTAAATATTTTTCTGCTTTTAAATAATGATGTGATTTTAAATTATAATGAGAAAGTTCTACTATTTTTGAAAACTTAATAATATTTTTTTTCCATATCATTAAATTTTTTTATTTCTTGTTTTTTGTGGTAAACTTTCTACTTTGATATCTAATTTATATTCTTCTATTAATTGTTTACATGTTTCCTCATAACTAATTGGATTTTCTTTTAATGTTTTATAATCATGATATAACTTAACAACATTACCTGTATTTTTA
>ENA-OQAS01000689-OQAS01000689.1-human-gut-metagenome-genome-assembly--contig:-NODE-689-length-17412-cov-2.140989_pt1 | contig 17412 bp, 24 predicted proteins | sample MGYA00242733_ERZ504523 | MGnify/ENA primary metagenome ERZ504523 (study PRJEB26092, sample SAMD00036239) | human gut metagenome | host: Homo sapiens | study: EMG produced TPA metagenomics assembly of... | reverse complement strand
CATCCTGCATGCCGGCTTGGGCAGCTTGATCGAAATATTGCATAGCGGTCGTATAATCCTTCTTCATCGCATAAGCGACACCTAGGTTATTCCATGCTTCCGGCAAATTAATACCTTGCAAACGACTGATGGCCGGATCGTAAGCACCAGTCTCAATCTCAAGGGCCGCCGTATTTAATTGAGCGATCGGGTCGGTCGGATAAAGACGAACGGCGATATCGAATACCTCCTTGAACTGATCGCTACCTTTATCATAAGAATTGGCTACCAAGAACATCTCATTCAAACTTAAATATTGAGGTTTCGTTTTGATCACTTGCTTGGCCTCGTTCACGTCGAACGGACGTGCGATATAAGCAAGGTATAATCAATACGTCTTAAAGGAGGATAGTATTTATCCAATAATATCTTATAAGTCCGACCTCCGTTCAAGGCATGTAGTTTAGCCTTGCGCTTGTTTATATCTTGAATATCCAAGATCTCCAGAATCTCCTTCTTATTCGCCAAATCTGATTTCGTAACCTCTTGACGCAATCCGATCCAATCCTCACCCATCCAATTCACTTTCATCAAGGAAGGATCCATCTTCTCCTTATCTTTCATGTAAGCGACAAAAGCCTTGGCACGACTCTCGGACAATCTCATATTATAATCGTAGCCACCTTCCGGGGAAGCGTATCCGGTAACCTTAAATTCGGTAAAGCTAGATTCTTATCGTTACGGACTTCCGTTACAATCTTATTCACCTCATTCAGCACGGTAGCGTTATCTTTGAAATCACGTAACAATACGGACTTGCCTACCTCAAAGTTTAAATAAGCGGAATGCGTCTCGCTCCGTTGTTTCACAGGTTCTACCGGAGGAGTAACATAGCTAAGCTCATAAACGGGAGGGGCTAACGGAGGCAATACACGCTCATCACCCCATAGATGTCATTTGAGACCTCACAAGAAGCGCATCCCGTGGTATTCTCATCCACCATCAAGGTAGCGTTTCGCATCCATCCCGCATAGTACGGACAATTCCACCGGAATCAATTCCGGCCCCTTCTTCGTCTGACGGATAATCAAGCTAGGAGTTTGGGGAAATTCATAACTATCGAAACCCAACTCACGGTTCAACGCCTTCATACGTGCCCGCCCGGTAATCACGATCGGGTTAAACTGGTAAGACTGCGATTTATCCACCGATTGCAATACCGGTGTCAGTATGACCATCTCTTGGGATTTCAAACGCAGATTACTCAGATTGGTCGTAAAATTCATCATAAGCTGGCTTCCGTCCTTCCTTGCGCTTACATTCTCGAAACTAACAGTTCCCCGCACACCGTTCTGTGCCTGTAGGCTCACACCTCCGAGGAACAATAAAGCGATACATATACTCAATAAATGTCTCATATCTCTCTAGATCGTTTTTTAGTGGATAAAATAAATGATAGAAAGGGCCGCTTTGTTACACCCCAATAGTTCGAGTTCTTGGTCTCGATCTTGGAGCCACATTCCCCGCAATTATACTTATCATAATGTACACGGGCATAACCGGCGCCGATAGCGGCTTCTATACTCCAACGCTTATTCAGTATCCATTGATGTCCCAACGTAAGTCCGCCACCGTACAAATAACCATCATAACGATGATCCTTCAAATTAGGGAATATGCCAAAGGGTAATTTAATCCCGGCGATATTATACTGTCCGCCCAACGCATGCACGCCAATAAACGTACCGTTGAATTTCTCGCAAGTCCAATAACGCACTTCCGGCATGACAAGCCAATGCTTCAGTTTCTTACCGTCATTGAACTTGAAAGGATTATATCCCGCCGAGACATCCAATGTAACCTTTTTGCTTAAGCCCACCTCGAATCCTAAGTTCGGAGTCGTAGTCGCGTCGTAGAGAAGATTGTTCTTCAACGCGAAATGCTGTGCGCTCATAGATAAGGAAAATAACAATGCTAATCCAAGTAAAAATGCTTTCTTCATTTCTTATAAGCTTAATGATTTGAAGAAGAAACAGGAATAAACGGGTTTTAGTTTTCGATAAGCGTTAATAAGATATGATCATTAAATTTAATTATATTAATAGTAAAGGGAATGCGGAAGGCGCTTTTATCGCTTATCCACATTCCCTTTAACTTACTTATAAATATACGATTACTGTTTAATGTCGCCTAATTCGACCAGCTTATTGACAATCGCATAGATCGTAAGACCGCTGGCACTATGAATTTGAAGTTTCCGAGCGATATTACGGCGGTGGGTGATGACCGTATGCGTAGAAAGAAACAAACGATCCGCTATCTCCCGGTTTGTCATTCCCTTCACGACGCAGACTACGATCTCTTTTTCCCTCGAGCTTAACGATTGTTGCTCGTCATCCCCTTCCGGCTCGTCATCCGGAAGTACCTCGGCGTTCAACCGTTCCAATTTGTGCTTGATCTCATCAGGGCTATCGTATATGTTAATTTGTTCATCATAAGAACGCAATAACACACTGTCTGAGACAGAATATAATAAAGCGATACATTTCATCTCGCACAGCCGCTTTCCTCCTCAAATGTTGCAACGTGAAATAGCCGGGCAAAGCCGGATTCACGATCAACACATCCGGTTTGTGCATACGAAGCGAGTCGAAAAGAGATTCCACCGAATGAATCTCCACCATCTGGATACGGAAACCCGGTAACCGTTTCAACAGGTTCTCCAGTCCGCTCCTTATGATAACAGAAGGTTCGGCTATCGCAATCTTTAGATTTGTACTCATCGATTCATGCTTATAATTGTTTTTCCAAAGCCAATATGGCCGGTACAAACAAATAATCCTCCACACGGGTATGTGAAGCCAAGTCTTCCTCCGTGGCAAAAATATCGAACAAGACACTATTCAGCATATTCGTACCCGCTCCCGGATAGTATTTGATCAGGATATTTTTCAACTCCGTGATCTTCATCTCGATCTGATCATGACGCTTACGGAAGATCGTAATATTGTATTTCGGATCTCTCTTTCCTTCCAACAAATTACGGACATAAGGGAAAACAGCACGTTCCTCATAAGACATATGTTTATTTACCTCCTCCGCATACTCATCGAAAACTTCGTGATCACAAAAGCGACATCCTCCGGGCACCCGGATATAGCGTCTACCAATTACGACGGATATGTGGCAAGCGGAAGTTCAAGAAGTAATCATGGGCATTATGCAAATAGCGGATCAAGTTCTCGATCGACAGGCATTTGCTGATATTCTCGACAGGCGTATTCACTTCCTCGACCAAGAAATTCACGACCGTCAGGAAAGTACAAGCATCCACCCCATTCTGCCGGCAAACCTCCCCGATATTCTTCTCTCCGAACCCGAGCGCTATACCAAAGCGGCTCATGACTAAAACCATCGGATAGTTCTCGCAGATCAGATCACTCATTTTATCGGTTTCCCGGTACATTCCATTTTTATACATAGGCTTCTTTCTAACTTGTCTTGGTGTTTGAATAGCCAAATATACTCCTTTTTCTTCCATATCTCGTACATTTATTATTATTTCACAAAGGCTTAAAGGACGACTCCGTCGGCACGACCGCTATACACTCAGTCTCTATCAACCATCCGGGACGCAAACGGGGGCCAAGACTATCAAATGTGGCAAATCCGGGTAATGCGCCTCAAAATACTTCTTAACCACCGCATATCAGCCATATCTCTCAAATAGGAGATCGCCTGCGTAATATCACGAGTAGTAGCGTCCGCCTCTTTCAGCAACACGCTGATATTTCCATCATCCGCTCGGTTTGTTTTACGATACGCCCGGATAGACAATCTCTCCCCGGTTATCGATACTCGCCGTACCCGAGATAAAGACCTGTTTACGATCCCCATACGTAACAGCCGTACCCCGCTCGAAAGTTACTCCATATTCATAAGTAGGATTCAAGTGCGTGGGAGCGTAAAGGAACTGAATCTGTCCCGGCTCCAATCCATCCACCGCATAACTGTCCATCTGTACCAACACCGAGGGATCGGCATGACGTCCCTCAATACCCGTGCTAGCAATATAATGCGTCTTCTCCGTAAGATTCTGCGTGATAAAAACTTCTTTCCGGGCTTTCACCACACCGGCGTAATTCACGTCTACGTTTTGCACAAAGAACCAAGTACGGACACAATGAGAGGCCAACGTACAACGCTGCCCCATCAATTGCATCACATAGTCATTCAATAAAAGCCGGGTCTGATATTCCGAATTGGCCGCCTTATTGAAGGCACCTCCCCCCAGAGGTGCCTATAACCGTTATGCGACGCTTCCAGTAAACCGGAATCGTACGTTTGTACCGACATCCCCGTTTGCAAATAGGTCCACATAGCGATCTTTGTTCCATTCAAAGGCGGCTGCTGAACGATAGAGAGCGGGCAAAAGGCGCTCTCGCACTCCCACTCCATCACGCTATCCGTCTGATTAGCTGCGTCACTTAAAAAATAACGGCGGAAAACGGCGGTAGCGTCATTCGATAGCTCTTCCTTCACGACAGTCACATAAACCCGCAAAAGGTTTTTGCAATTGCTCCACGAAAGACAAACAAGGTCCGTGATCGATACCATCACCTGATATTCCGTTGTTCCACCTTTACCCGTGAATGAAGAGATTTGCATTTCTACCGCTTTATCCGTATCTATCCTCCTCGTATAATTCATCATTTTCTTTCTTATCAATTATCCAATGCCCCTCCTAAGATCCAACCTTGATCAAAGCAAGGACCTCCTGTTTCCCGGAACTATTGAACATATCCTTATGTACCGGATTATTCTCCAATATATCCAGCAAGAAACTATTGTTTATATTACCCGGGGTCACGTAGTTCTTACCCTCTTCCGAAAGGGGCGCCTTTACGTTCACTAAAGATTTATAAGCCACATCGTCCCTAAGATCCAGCTGACCGGCCAATCCCGATCCTCCTCCATGACATGACAAGCAATTCAAGTCGAACACCTGCGCTTGTATACGTTTGAAGCTCGCTAAATCCAATTCGCCGACAGACAAATCAAGCGGTTCGTCCGAATCATCCACCGGAGACGTATAATAGGAGTAAACCAACCGCAATCCCCTACTAATCACAGCGACCTCTATACTCCTCGTATCCGGAGTGACATTATTCAATCGGAGTTTTAGTCTTTTGCCGTCTTCCGCCGGCTTACTGATACGCTGGGTTTGCAAAGGTTTCGACTTATCCTCGCCAAAAGCACATAACGAGAGCATATTCTCCTTCGGCCAAGCTTTCAGGCCAGTGAAAGAAAGTGACACGGTAGCGGTTCGCCCGGAATCAACCGTCTCATCCGGATAAATCTTACCCTCATCACAACCCAGCCGAATAACAGGAATAAGGCATACATTATATATTGACTATATCGTTTCATACCCAAAGATTAGAACGTGAACTGCAACATAGCCGTAGCGGAGTGACGAGCCAATCCAATAGCGTCCTCATCCCGGTCATTCTGCGTAGCATGACCGCTACGACCTAGATATTGATACATAACCTGTAGCTTCAAATTATTATTAAAGAAATAATAATTCAAACCAGCGGCGGGCATATTCAACAAACCACCCTCATCCGTAGCGTTACGATCATAGAAATCATATCGCAAAGCACCCTGCAATTTCGGAGTGATGAAATAGCCCAATTGAGCGTAAGCTCCCCCAGAAATTCTTATCCGGCTTTTGCATGATCTTGGTAAAATGCATATTCATATAGTAACCTTCGGCAGCCACATACCAGCGGTTCTTGATCCATGCGAACTCAACGCCCACACGGGTGTCGCTACTGGTCAAGAACTCGGCCTCCGCATTATAAGAGGCAGATACGGCGATAGACATCTTATCGTCGTTCAGATTCTCCGGTGAGCCTTGAGACGTTGGCATCTCCCCCTTCGGCATAAAGGCCAGACGACCCGCATATAACAGCGAAGGCAACCATTTATGATCATCGCAGTTTGTCTTAGTCGCCAAATTCACGTCGATACCCGTACCATTAAAAATACCGACTTGATAAATCCATTTATCATGGATCAAACCATGTACCTGTACACCCAAGTCGAATCCCGTGGACATATTCGGTATGACATAATTCACGTCGTAAGGAAGCAATACGGATTGGGAAGCGGAATAAGGCAGTACCGGAAACAACGTCTCCCCCAAAGTACTTAAATAGCCATGCATAAACGGTGTCTTGAACTTACCGACACGGATACGAAACGACTCCTTGATCGCTACGTCGAACCAAGCCTGTTGCAATAAGGCACCTCCACTCTTAGCGGCATTCAGCGATAAATTGAAAGTAACCCGTCCAAAAGCCTTACCCGTAAAACCGAGAATAGCGTTAGGATCGCGAAACCGGAGTTCGCTACGCTCTTGGCATAATGGCTTTCCAGCCCTTGGTCGTCATATCGGTTGTAGCAAGCGCTTGCCTGTACCAACGCATAGGGCTTAAACAAAAAATCACCGGCTTGGTAGAAAAAGAAAAGCCCTTCTTTCCCGCTAGTGAAACCACATCGTTCTCTACATATTTATCATCCATCTCTTTCTTTGTATCTTGAGCTTTCACGGAGAAAACACCTGCTGATAGAAGCACCACAAGCAACGTCCTATATATTTTTTTCATTTCGATTCTATGCGTTATTTATTTATAAACTTTGTAGGAATTTAATCAGAGCGGCCCGCTCGTCTTTTGTCATGCGAGAGAATAGGGTACGCGACGCAGCTCCTTCCCCACCATGCCACATAATAGCCTCCGTCAGGTTCCGGGCACGGCCATCATGTAAATAATAGGTATGGCCGTTTACGACCTCTTGTAATCCCAATCCCCATAACGGGGTAGTCCTCCATTCATTACCGTTGGCCAAGCCACTGGATAATCATCCCCTAGCTCAACACCCATATCATGCAATAAAAAGTCCGAATAAGGATGGATCACCTGATTACCTAATTGAGGCAATTCCGTATTATTCAAAAGGACAGATCCGCGAGGGCGTGTCTTCAAGGAAGTCACATGGCATAAATGACATTTCGCTTGATAGAAAAGTTGCTCTCCTTGAAGAACCGTAGGATCATCCACATTCCGACGGGCGGGTACCCCCAAGGTCTGGAGGTATAAATCCACATCTTCCATATCTTCCGTAGAGACCTGCGCCCCGGTCATGGCAAAACCCATCATATTACCCTGTCCTTCTCCTACCTCATGCGGGAAACGATCGTTCGTTACACCGAGGTCGGAAGAGAATCCCAATTCCACCGTTAAGTCGGCATGATTCGCCTTATTACCAGAGATACCGATCTGTTTCTTTCCCTTTTCCGTCACATAGTTTATACGTCCACTAATACCATATTCCGGATAATTGCTTTTAGCGGCGATCTGCTTTAGCATATCCAAGTCGAGCGCCATCATCTGCCCCATTCCGACATGCCGTAAGGGTTGACGTACGGAAATCCGTAAATCCGACATCGGGATACTATCGGCATACCATTCTTTTATCTCATAATGAGGAGTGACCAACTCATATTCCTCCCCATCGGGAAACGTATATTTTTGGGAAGTAGTAGTAATCTTAACCCTTCCCTCCGGTTTCGTTCCGTATATCGCTTGATCATGTAGTACCCGGCCGTAATCTTGAAAATAGCCGCCACTTTTACGTGATATATAAATAAGCATGGATGAGAAGCCGGGGCCGGAACCTCCATCAGCTATAGCCGGACGGGTCCGCCCGGTACTTTTATGACAGGAACCGCAAGAATATCCGGCATAAAGCGGCCCTAGTCCTCCACCATCCACATTCTCAACACCGCGAGCATCGTCGTACAATCCATCACCACGATTAAATCGCGTCTCTAATTCGCCCGTAACCCAGTTTGCCTGCGTATCGTACGCATCCGGGGCATTGGAGAAAATGGTTGAGATACCCGCGGACAACTCCTTCTCGGAAGCTACCTGCCCATTGGGTTTCTTAACCTGCCAATTTTCCAAGTCCTCGGATTCGCAACTACACAGCAGACTACCGGATAAAGCGAATAATAGAAGTAATCTTCGTTTCATCGTATCGGCTTGTCCGATTAGTTCGTGAACTTAGACTTAACAACGCCCAAACCTGTCGTTAAATCAGCGCAAGCTTCTGTAGCCGTATTGATATGCTCCGTATCCCCTAGATTGTTACGGAAAGGATAGCCGATCGCATTGATAGCGTCGATTGTCTTATCAATTGAACTACCATCAAACTATCCAACGTAGGATTAATCATTTTAGTCAACGCATGCAAGCTACTCTCGGAAGCGGATTCCTCATCCAAATCACGACCGCCGAAATAAGCGTTCTTGATACTTACGATATTGTTCTTATAGTCGTCCAAGGAATTCCAGCTATACCAAGACTCTACAGCCAAGACACCGGGGTTATTCGGGTCAGTAGCGTCTTTATTACTTCCATTCCATGCGGTCACCGGGTCAGTTATCTTAGCGGAACCTACTTCATTGGAGATTCCGGCCATACCATTATTTCCATTCAGCATAAGCTCAATCGCCTGATAAACATTACCAATGGAATAGGCAGAACCGTCATGTTTCTTCATAGCCTCCGCATAAGAAGAAGGAACATCCGAAGTTCCTAAGCCTTTCAACCAACCATTGTATAAGTCTTGAGTATCAGATAACATACGTTCGGACACTAACTTCAAATACTCCAATTCATTCTTTGCGAACGGGCTTGTTTCCAGATCACGAGGCTCGCCGTCTAAGAATAACATCTTTTCCGCCGTATGGAATCCACGTAAATTTTGAGGACCATCTTCCGCGTCTTCGTCTACAGCTCCTGAAATCTTGCTGAATTCTCCTGTAGCTATAATCTCCTCTATACCGTTCTTATCCAAAGGCCAGCTATCCAAGCTCGGGTCGAGCTGTGCCAAATCCGCCACACCGAACAAGAATGCCTCACTTTGTTCCCAAGGTACACGAACCGCACGCCAAGCGTCGCAGGCATCCGCTAAATCATTCTTAGAACCAGACGCGATGAACTTGTCTACCGCATTTTTATAGGCAGTCATCTTTGTCAACATGTCTTTATAGGTAGGCAAAGCTACCTCATCAACGAAAGTAGCGACAACCGCACTCATCTGATCTTCTGTTGGTTTCGTACCCGAATCCGCAGGAAGATTCTTAAAGTCATAAGTTACAACATCGGGGTCCTTACCCGGATCATCGTCGTCTCCACAAGAAGTGAAGCTCAAAGCCACACCCATCAACATCATGGGTAATAAAAGTACTTTTTCATATTCTTACATATATATTTGTTAATAGTCTATTATCTTGATAAGAACCAGCCGATATAAGCGATACCGACAGAAACCATATTCTGGCTATTATAATCACCCTTACCTACAATACGGTGCGCATAATCCGCCTTTACGACCAGATTAGGCAACGCGTAATAGTTAAGGCCTGCCGTAATCACGCTCTTTTGAAAGACGTCTATCCGCCAGTTTATTACTGCCTTTTTCTACGGATTGCATCGGATTATAATATTCGTAGCGAACGAAGGATAAATTCTAGGGGCTTTCCGGCTAAAGAAGGAACCTACATTATAGCCAACCTCAGCCGCATAACTGACAGCGGTCTCCGCCACGGTTGAATTAGGATATCCGGAAGCTGAAGATGAGTTATTGTTTACCTTCGTCAAAGCGTTGCTGTTGCCCAGATGGCCGTAAACGATATTACCTCTGGCGATCAAATTATTGTTCGGACTTTTATATTGAGCGTCCGCCGTCACGATGGTAAGCGGATATTTCTCACCTTGGTTACGCAGCGGTTTGCTACTATTCTTAGAGGGTTGGTTATAATAAAAAGAAGCGCCCACACGTAAGCCTTTAAATTTCTTCACTCCATTATAGTTGACACGAGCCACAAAGGCAGGATGCGTAAATTGAGTTTCCTCGAAAGCGCCTTGCGTACCTTTGCCAACCAGTTCTCCATACGGAAACCTTGTGGGTCCAGACCGGAAACGACTTGTAACTCGTAATCGAAATTTCCTAAATCACCAAATAGAGCCACACCCGTCTCATGCCAAGTAGAAGGTAATATGGTAGTCTCTCCTTCCGGACGATATACACCAAAAAAGTTCAAGGGTTCATGATGTGCGTTGGTCAAGCCTACCGGTACGATCATATGTCCAAAACGGAAGTTTAAATGCTTGTTCATCAGATAAGAGATATGGAACTGCTCCAAGGCGACCTCGCCACCTTTCTCGATCTCGGTCTCATATTCTCCATTCTCCTCGTACCACTCCACTTCCCGTGCGGCGCCTGTTCCTCCATACTCAAACTCAATCTCGGAACTCAGTACCCATTTGGGAGAGAACTTATAATCAAAAGCTAAAATAAAAACGAGGGATAGAGACAGTAGCCCGATTCATATGTGATGTACCTTGAGGTGTCACCCAATTCCAGTCATAATCCATATAACTGGCAGCCATCTCACCATATCCTCCAAAACGGAATTTAGAAAAACCGTCGGCATACATCTCCGATGCCTTTACGGTAGAGCTCATATTACTCTCTTGAGCATGTAGAGCGGTAAAGGAAAGTAATCCAATCGCTAATAAATTTGTTAACGTTCTCATTGCGTTTTATAATTTTTGGCAAAATTACAGGGGCTGAGAATTTGCTACAATCGCCCGAAGTAGGTAAAATGAGACCCTAATTACCTACTCATAGGTATCCCGGAAGAATATTTTCAGGACGTAACACCCAATAGGCCCCATTATTGACCCGCAAGACAACTTGATAGTTAATTTTGGAAAATACGGTTTTGTATTATTTCAGAGGTAAGCGTTAGTTATTACAAGCGAGAAGATCATTAGTTCTAAAAATCGATCTCCATGAAAAGATATATAACAATTAATAGGTATGAGCTCTCCTTTTTTACATATATATAGGTATTGCGCACCCTTATAGGCCGACGTATCTTTGCAATGTCAAAAAGAATGTAACACTATTAGTATATCGCAAACCAAAGCCTTCTGCTAATTTTATGTAAGCATATAAGATGATTAACACCGTAGTGTCGGGAAGTTTTTATTGGTTATTTCCGGCATCACATAAAAAGGGCCTCCCTGTGAAGAGAGGCTCTTTTTGTGTTCAGCTATCCGGTTCATTGATGATGTATTGATAGAGATCCGAGTCTCCGGCCTTATTCATGATCTTATGCTTTTCCAGCTGAAATTTTAACTGGTCTAAACCGAGAGGGCCGAATCCCGGGATCTTCAACAAAGAATCGAGCCCTTTCTTCCTAGCGTAGCGCAATAGGTCCTCCATAGTTTCCAGCTCCAATTTTTGGAGGCATTTACGGATGTAGGGAGACAGGGTTAGGCTTGTGACCGGTAGGGAGATCCGTCTGGCCGCATCCGTGGGGATGTCGAACGACGATTTCGGAGCATCGAGACTCAAGCCACTTTTGAGGACTGCTTTATAGAGCGTTCTCAGCTCATATTCCATGTTTCGCTTCTCAAGCCGCAGGCGCTCTATCTCTAGGTCTTGACAGCTGATCGTTTTCTTATATTCGGCTAAGAATCCGGTGTTTTCCTGCAAGCGGAGTACTATGTTCTTTAAGGATCGTAGGCAGAAAAGGTAATCGTCGTACTGGGCGATAATCTCGTCGGCTTCCTCCTCCTTGTCTTGAATGACCAGTTGCAAGTATAGTTTTTGAATCCCTAGATGTTCGATATGGGCAATGAAATCACGTAGGTTCTCAGGATCTACATACGTGTACCGGTTCTCGTATGGAAAGAGGTTATCTTTCGGGATTTTACCCAATCTTCAATCTCCTCGTACGGGAAACCGGTAATACGGGCGGCTTCTTCTATGGATATGAGTTCTGGCATAAGCATAAGATTGTATTACGAATAAGTTGTTTTTGTTTAGTTAAAATGCGGAATTTGGAACCGACCAATAACGGTAAGTAGATCAGGTATTCTTTTCGCATCTCAATTAAGAAATAAGAGCCATCATGGGACACTCCCGTAATGTCACTATATCTCCGCACGATACCATGCATCTGGAATTCCCTCTCATTACAATAAAACCCTAACTCTGGAAAATACTTGCTGAAACAAGCGGAGTAGTAAATAAAGAGATTCTGGATCTCATCAATATTACAAGCGTCCATAAGCCATTCACTTTACATGATTAATTATTAGATTTACAAGATCCGGACATGTTTTAGAAAAGATGTCCTTCGTAAAGACGAGCGCTATATGGCTTTTGTTAAGTAGTGGTCCTTTCTTATAAAATAAAGGAAGGGCGAGGACTGAACATTTATGTAGACGAAGGTTCGGCTAAGACCCAACTCCCAATAAAGTCAGCCACACGCCCCCTTTATCTGTATACAAAATATATCCATACTATATTAGCATAGATAACACGTATATCCAGTAAAGGGTTGCGGGGCCTTCTTCGTGCATAGGGAGATTTAAGAAAATTAGCCGATTTTCGTCCTACAGCACAAATATCACACGCAACACGAGGCTCTTAATTAAAAAGCCTTTTCTTGTCGCAAATATACGTATTAATAATATTTCAACCTAAGATAATCCATATGTTTTTTAGTTTATCATTGTTTGATACCAATTATTCGCTTTGACTTATCCAGTCATGCAAATGTATAATATTTTATTTGATTTTCAAACTCCAATACCTCACTTCCAAAGCAAGCTAACTTACTTTTTTCGCCCAATTTTGTCTCCAGTTGTAGAGACGCAGCGTGCTGCGTCTCATCCCCTCAAAATGGTAACTTAAAATAATACGCCAATAACCACCAAAGTCTGCGCCTTCACGAGACAATATACCCATAGAACGCAATTTTGCGATTTGTTTTTCTACAGCACGGGAACTTATACCTAATTTTATAAGCCATAGCTTCGGCTGACATAGAAAGGTCGGAAATGACAAGGTCGATGATCTTCTGTGCTGTTCTACCTATATTTTTAGGCTTATCCGCAGTGTCTCCGAACTCACTCTCCGAACTTTTCTTCATTTACAAGAATGTTTGCTGGCATCCACTTGGGTAGGAAGTGAATCCCATGTCATGTGCATACCCTTCAATATCAATATTACCCATCTTGTATAGGCAGTGCGTGTTCCGTCTTGGTAATAATAATATACAATAAGGTATACAAATGGCACAAATATATAAATTGTTTAATATCAACACCTTAAAAACACGATTGTGATTTTTGAAAAACACGTACGTGTTTCTGTAAAAAGTCTACATGTTTTTCGGGAAACACGTACGACTTTTTACAGCATCATTCGATAAGGAGCAAGAGCGTACATGAAAATATACGATAAGCCCCCCTTTTAACCAGAGCCAAAAAGCATTTCTTCCTAAGCTCCATCTCATAGATATTTTGGTGTAGTTACCCTGATTCTGAAATAATTTGGTTATTTTTGTATATAATTAATGTCCATAGAACATGCCATGAATAAGAAATTGCAGATACACAACAGCACGGCTGAATTCTTGATTTTCCAAATAGAAAATAAAGAAGAAGGTATAGAAGTCTTATATCAAGACGAAAGCCTTTGGCTGACGCAGGATGCTATTGCCGTATTGTTCGATAAAAGCCGTTCCACTATCACGGAACATCTACAAAATATATTTCAAAGCCAAGAATTACAAGAAGACTCAGTCTGTCGGAAATTCCGACGAACTGCTTCCGATGGCAAAGCTACGCAACTAAATATTACAAGTTTGCCATTCGCGGCTATGTCGTTGATAAGAAAAGATTTGAGAAATACCGTATCATTCAAGACCGTCTATTCCAATCCGATTTTGATAAATACCAGACAGATAACCTTCTTGATTTGATAACGAAATAGAGTCATAATACAAACTCTTTATAGAACATCTAAATAATAAACAACATGAAATCAACACTTATCGTAGGGATCGGTGCCTCGCTTCTTACAGCCGGTATCGCAAAAGCCCAACAGAGACAAGACATTACACCTAGAACGCCAAACGTATTGTTCATCTACGCGGATGACTTGGGATATGGAGACTTGGAATGCTACGACGGCACGCAAGTGAAAACCCCGAATATCAACCGACTCGCCAAGAACGGCATCCGCTTCACCAATGCTCACGCGACCGCTTCTACCAGTACGCCCTCCCGATATTCCATGCTAACCGGAGAGTACGCATGCGCCGCCCGGGAACGGACATCGCCGCGGGAAACGCCGGAATGATCATACGACCGGAGCGTTATACGATAGCCGATATGTTCAAGAACGCGGGATACGCCACGGCCGCTATCGGCAAATGGCATCTTGGCTAGGAGACAAAGCGGGAGAGCAAGACTGGAACGCCCCACTCCCCACCGCCCTTGGCGATCTGGGATTTGATTATTCCTATATCATGGCGGCGACGGCAGACCGCGTCCCCTGCGTATTCATCGAGAACGGGCAGGTGGCGAACTACGATCCGGACACCCCGATCTATGTCAGTTACCAGAAGAACTTCCCGGAGAGCCGACCGGAAAAGATAATCCGGAATTATTATACAACCAGAAGCCTAGTTTCGGGCACGACCAATCCATCGTAAACGGAATCAGCCGTATCGGTTACATGAAAGGTGGCGGCAAGGCGCTTTGGAAAGACGAGAATATCGCCGATTCTATCGTGACACACGCCATCGATTTTATCAAGGAGAATAAAGAGAAGCCTTTCTTCATGTATTTCGCCACGGACGACGTGCATGTACCCCGCTTCCCGCACGACCGTTTCCGGGGAAAGAACCCGATGGGCGTGAGGGGCGACGCTATCGAGCAATTCGACTGGAGCGTAGGCCAATTGATGAAAACATTGGATGAGATGGGATTGACGGAAAACACCTTGATCATCTTGTCAAGCGACAACGGACCTGTCGTAGACGATGGTTACGCGGACCGGGCCGTGGAGCTATTAGGCGATCATAAACCCGCCGGACCGCTTAGAGGTAATAAATACAGTGCTTCGAAGGGGGAACCCGTATCCCGGCTATCGTACATTGGCCAAAGGAGATCAAGCAAGCCGCCGTATCAGATGCGCTAGTGAGCCAGATCGACTGGTTCGCCTCCCTTGCCTCACTGACGAATTCCCGTCTTCCGGAAGGAAGCGCGCCGGATAGCTATGATTATCTGGATACTTGGATCGGGAAAAGCAAGGAAGACCGCCCGTGGGTAATCGAGCAAGCGCTTAATAAGGCACTCTCCGTCCGTACGAAAGATTGGAAATATATCGAGCCGAGCGTAGGTTCCGCTATCATGGAATATGAGAAGATTGAGACCGGATATTCCCCCGAGCCTCAGTTATACGACATGACGAAGGTCTACGAGGAAGGAAACAAGGCCTTGCAACATCCGGAGATCGTTTTCCAATTGCAGGGAATCTTAAAAGGAGTTCGGGATCACACTATCAAGGCTAAATAATGGAAAGAAGAAACTTCATTAAATCATCCCTCGGAATCGGTCTGGGTGCGACACTTCCGGGGATGACGCATAGCAAAAGCGGGAAAGAGGCAGAGACCGCCGTCTCTCCCGCCATGCCCGTAAAGAGCGGTAAGCCGCATATCATCTTGATCATGACCGATCAACAACGGGGCGACGCCCTCGGCTGCATGGGAAACAAGGCGGTGATCTCACCGAATATCGACCGGCTGGCGCAAGAAGGCTCGTTGTTCGTGAGCGGATATTCCTCCGCTCCAAGTAGTACTCCGGGACGGGCCGGTTTATTGACCGGGATGTCTCCTTGGCATCATGGTATGCTGGGATACGGACGCATGGCCTTGAAGTATCGTTACGAGATGCCTCAGATGATGCGGAATCTGGGGTATTATACCTTCGGGATCGGTAAGATGCATTGGTTTCCGCAGAAAGCACTTCACGGATTCCACGCGACCTTGATCGACGAGAGTGGCCGGGTGGAAAGTCCCGATTTCATCAGCGATTACCGGGAATGGTTTCAATTGCAGGCACCCGGCAAAGACCCGGATCTTACGGGTATCGGCTGGAACGACCATGCCGCCGGTGTCTATAAGTTAGACGAACGGCTTCATCCTACGGCTTGGACCGGACAGACGCTTGCGAGTTGATCCGGAACTACGACAACGACAAGCCTTATTCCTCAAGGTATCATTCGCCCGCCCGCATAGTCCTTATGATCCGCCTCAACGTTATCTGGATATGTATAAGGACGCAGATATCCCGAAACCCCATATAGGAGATTGGTGCGGACAATACGCCGAGCCGAAAGATCCTCTCCAAGGAGCATCGGATGCCCCATTCGGTAATTTCGGGGATGCGTATGCCATAAACTCCCGTCGCCATTATTACGCCAATATCACCTTTATCGACGATCAAGTAGGGCAAATCATCCAGACCCTAAAAGACAAAGGTATGTACGACAATGCCCTGATTTGTTTCACGGCGGATCATGGTGATATGTTGGGCGATCATTATCATTGGCGGAAAACCTATCCGTACGAGGGTTCGGCCCATATTCCTTATATCGTAAAATGGCCCGCCGGTATATCCAAATCCATACCGGACGGAAGCAGCATAGAACAACCTGTAGAACTGAGAGACTTCTTGCCTACCTTTATCGATATCGCCGGCGGGTCGGTTCCTCCCGATATGGACGGGCGGTCTTTACTCAAGCTGATCCAAGGCCAGCAGGAACAATGGCGCCCCTATATAGACATGGAGCATGCCACTTGCTATAGCGACGATAATTACTGGGCAGCCCTTACCGATGGGAAGATTAAGTATATCTGGAATTTCCACAACGGAAGCGAGCAGTTGTTCGATTACGGGAAGACCCGGGAGAGACACATAACCTTAGTGAGGACGCAGCCTATCAGAATAAGTTGTCCGAACTACGCAAGATGATGGTAGAGCATCTGTCCGAGCGAGGAGATTCATTCGTGAAAGACGGTAAATTGATGACTCTCGATACGACCCTATTGTACAGTCCCAATTTCCCGAAATAAGGGACGAGCGAGCCTCGTCCCTACAGTATCTTACGTTTTTTACCTTTTTTTTATCGCGGAATGGATGTATCTTTGCCCAAGAAACTAGAAGAGACTCAACTTAATGCTAGGAATCGTTAGTAAAGGAATCATTATAGGTGTATTGGTTTCGGCCCCCATGGGCCCCATCGGTATGCTCTGTATACAAAGAACACTAAATAAAGGACGTTGGCACGGGTTCGTCACCGGATTAGGGGCCGCTCTATCCGACGTGATTTATGCGGCACTGACTTGTCTGGGCATGGGAGTTGTGGTCAACTTCGTGGAGGCGAACCAAGCGCCCTGCAATTGATCGGAAGTATCGTTCTCGCATTTCG
>ENA-OQAS01000688-OQAS01000688.1-human-gut-metagenome-genome-assembly--contig:-NODE-688-length-17415-cov-2.918325_pt1 | contig 17415 bp, 28 predicted proteins | sample MGYA00242733_ERZ504523 | MGnify/ENA primary metagenome ERZ504523 (study PRJEB26092, sample SAMD00036239) | human gut metagenome | host: Homo sapiens | study: EMG produced TPA metagenomics assembly of... | reverse complement strand
TATTGCGGTAATAAATATTTTTTATTATTTCTATTGCTGCCGGCAGCCCTTAAGACCGCCAGCATATTATATTATGTTAAATACATTTTTCACTGATTAGCGGGTGAATTCTGCAAGACCTTCAATAGCATAAGCTCTGATTGGGCAAGAATCCAAGCCATATATTGGAAGTGGTGAGTATGACATAAAGAATGTATCCTGTGAAAGCTTATCAAGGTTCTTTAATACTTCAAGGAATACGATGTTCTCTGCCATACAGATGTCGTGGAAAGGCTTAACATCTTCGTTGCAGTTCTCAATTGAAACACCATCACCGAAGCCTACACACTTAATCTTGTGGTCTACACACCACTGTGCTGTCTCACCATTTACTAATAATCTCTGATCCTTGTCTGTATTAGTATCAGGTGTGAATGGGTCAAGCTTGTAAGATGAGTCGATGATAAGAATATCACCTTCCTTTACCCAGCCTTCTGTTGCCTTGTCAAGGTCTGCCGCACTGATGTGCTTTCTGTGAGGAAGTGTATCCTTGAAGTCAACATATATTGCTCTTCCCATAAATGTTGTAAGTGGAAGTTCAGCAACTGATGGCCAGTTGTCATCGTGATGATAAGGACACTCGCAATGTGTTCCTAAGTGGCTTGTAAGATCCATTGCTGTGTGGAAATCAGGAATTGGTCCGCCTGTGTTATATCTGATAAGGTGGCATCTTCTTGACTCTGTCTTTGGGTCTAATGGCTTTGTAAGATCGATTACCTTTAATCCGTTTCCTAAAGCAAATGTTGTGTTCATAATTAAATCCTCCTGTGAATTAAATATTTTGTTTACTTGTTAGCTTTTTAGATACTTGTTAAATTTTCCTGTTTGTTACTTATTTGTCATTTCCTTTGGCACTTGCAGTATACCAGTATACCGGTTTATAATCAATTATCAAAACTTATAAATTTCTGATAATATTTTTGTAATATATGCACAAGTGTAAGTCGATTTTCAAATACTTTTGCTAAAATAGCATATCCATTTTTGTATATTTGTTAAACTTTTGACATTGCACCAGATGAAAACATTGTAAAAATATAGCATTTGTTGTATCATAATGGTTTGCATAAGCTTTAATGTCTATTGCAATTTTTATATTATTTTGCAAGATTGGAGAATATATGAATAATTCAACCTCTTATTGGTTAAAAAAAGGAATTCACAACGGTATGCCTATAGCACTTGGCTACCTTGCTGTTTCTTTTACATTGGGAATTGCCGCTAAGAATGCAGGACTGACCGCCTTACAGGCTGCCCTTGCAAGCATAACATGCCACGCTTCTGCTGGTGAGTTTGCCGGCTTTACACTTATTGCGGCACTTGCTGCATATACAGAGATTGCTGTTATGGAACTTATAATTAATGCACGATATTTTCTTATGTCGTGTGCCTTAAGCCAGAAATTAGATAATAAAATGCCATTTTTTCACAGACTTATTATGGGATTGTTCGTTACTGATGAGATATTCGGACTGACAGTATCTGTTCCTGAAAAACTCAACCCCGCATATATGTACGGAATGGTTCTTGTAGCCTCACCCGCGTGGGTTCTTGGAACATACTTCGGCGTGCTGTTTGGAAATATACTTCCAGCTAATATTGTAAGTGCTTTAAGTGTCGGATTATACGGAATGTTCATTGCAATAATAATTCCTCCGGCAAGGAAAAATCACATAATTGCAGGCGTTGTAGCAATATCAATGATTATAAGCTGTATATTCAGCTATGCCCCTGTTATAAGCAGCATTTCCTCTGGAACTCGAATTATTATATTAACAGTTATCATCTCACTTGTGGCAGCAATTCTTTTTCCTGTAAAGGAAGAGAATGCCAGAAGTGCTGATAATGCTGGCAATGCTGATAACACTAATGCTACTAATAATACTTAAGAAACATATTACCTATATAGAATTGGGAGATTATTTATGCCTACACATAATACATACATATACATATTAATTATGGCTCTTGTAACATATCTTGTAAGAGTTCTCCCTCTTACACTGATACGAAAAGAGATTAAAATATCACAGTTAAATCATTTCTTTACTATGTGCCTTATGTAACACTTGCTATTATGACTTTTCCAGCGATATTATCTGCAACCTCCAGTATAATATCAGCGGCTATCGCTTTTGTAATAGCCATCGTGCTTGCGTGGATTGGAAAAGCCTTTTTCAGGTTGCAATGTTAAGCTGTGCATCAGTATTTATTGTAGAACTTGTTATAACATTTTTACAGACACATTAATATAAAGATTAAACCGCTGTCAGCCATTGAAATTAAAGGCTGGCGGCGGTTTCTATCAACACATTTTGTCCTATAAGTCTTTTATCCTATAAGTTCATTAATACCTTAATAAATATTAATTATCTGCTAGTGTATGTTAATGTATAACTAAAGCTTAATAAGCATTATCTCATATGTGCAGCTTTCACTAAATGCTTGGCAAGTACAGATGTTGTAACTGAGCCAACACCACCCGGTACTGGAGTTGCGATTGAGGCAATATTCCCTATTGCTTCAAAATCCACATCTCCGCAGAGCTTTCCTTCCTCATCAACATTTATTCCAACATCAATAACAACAGCACCATCTGCAACATATTGAGGCTTTATCATCTTGCTGAGCCTGCCGCTGCAACAAGTATCTCCGCATGCTTACAGGTCGCCGCCATATCGACTGTCTTTGTATGTACAACTGTAACTGTTGCATTTCTTTTCATAAGAAGCATAGCCACAGGTTTACCAATAACAAGGCTTCTTCCAACTACTGTAACTCTCTTGCCTTTAATATCTACACCTGCATAATCTAACATCTCTATAACAGCCTCCGCTGTACAAGGTGCATATCCTGTTTCATCTCCTGCATATACCTTAGCAAGATTAACCGGTGATATTCCATCAAGGTCTTTTCTTGGGTCTATTCTGTTCTCGACAGCCTTCTCATCAATATGCTTTGGCAATGGTCTTAAGAGAAGGATTCCATCTATGTCGGGATTATTGTTAATCTGGTCGAATTCCTTCTGAAATTCATCATTAGATATATCTGCCGCAAATGTATATGTTGTACATCTTACGCCTACTTTATCCATTTTCTTTACTGCTCCACGTTCATATGAACAGTCATCCGGTCTTTCACCAACTCTTATTATTGCAAGATGTGGAAGTTCCCCATCTATATTCTTAATATCTTCTATAAGCTGCTCATTAATAGAATTAGCAACTGGCAGTCCTTTTAATATTTCCATTAGATAATACCTCCATTATTCTGACTGTATATATTGTTATCCTGGTATTTTTATATAACTACAATGCCAATATCTTGTGATTATTATGGATGTACGCAATCCATAACTCTGTCATATACTTTATCAGCAAGTTCATTGCCTGTAATTACAAGCTCGTCAGCTTTAGTATTCATATCCTCTGCAACATCAATATTTTTCATAAGCTTTGTATTGATATACACATTTAATGAAGCTCCGTTAAGAGCCGCCTTGCACATCTGTACACCAACACCTGCATCACTGATTGCAAGTCTGCTTCCAATAACCGATATTCTGTCAATAAGCTTTATTGCCTCAACTATAAGCTCCATCATAGAAAGAGGAGCTTCACTTGCAATAAGCAAAGCATTTTCCATAACCTTATTACGGTGCTCTAACTGTTCTTCTGTATCCTTAGGAAGTCCGTAAGCTTCTGATAACGGCTTAAATGCTTGGCATCCTTATCCATACACTCATACAATCTGTTAGTAATGTCCCCAGCTTTAACAATAAGTTCTTCTATTTCTTCCTGATATTCTGCATATTTTTCTTTCCTGTTGTCAAAGAAAGCACCATATTGCCCAATGCCATTCCTACTGCTGCCACATATCCGCAGGCTCCCCCTCCTCCAGGAACCGGCTCTTTAGAAGCTAGAACATTTAAAAAATCCTTCATATCCATATACTTTTCCTCACTTCCTTAAATATCTGCTAAATTTCTATTGTACCTGTAAATACTGTTGTTGCAGGACCTTCCATATACACATTTCCTGACTCTGTATCCCAGCTTATATTAAGGTCTCCGCCAAGAAGATGAAGTGTTGCATCAATATCGCACATGCCATTAAGCACTGTCGCCACAAGGCTTGCACAGGCACCAGTACCACATGCAAGGGTTTCCCCTGAACCTCTCTCCCATACTCTCATATTAAGATTTTTTCTATCAACTACCTGAATGAATTCAGTATTAACTCTTTCTGGAAATGCCATATGCTTTCAAAATGAGGTCCGATTTGTTCAATTGCAAACTTCTTTATATCAATATCTTTATCAAGATACACTATTCCGTGTGGATTACCCATTGATACGCCTGTTATCTCATATATACCGCCATTAACTTCTATCTTTTCTGCTACAACGGCGTTGGTTACTTCACTAAGTGCCTTTACTGCAACTTTGCTAAGTCCTGTATCCTTGGCGTTAGAAAGTATATCCTTGTATACAGCTTTATAATCCTTTAATGCACTTATATCCATCGGAATATCTGCGGCTTCAAGAACCGGACATCCCATATTAACCTTTGCTGTTGCGACCTTTCCGTCTGTACCTATATTTAATTCGAGTATCTTTATACCAGCAAGTGTATCAATCTTTACTGTTGTCTTATCTGTAAGACCATTATCATATACATACTTTCCGACACAACGTATACCATTGCCGCACATCTTTCCCTGTGAGCCGTCAGCATTGTACATTTCCATAAAGAAATCAGCCTTATCTGATGACTTTATAAGGATAAGTCCGTCCGAGCTATTCCTGTATGTCTGTCACTTACCTTAATTGCAACCTCACTTGGATTATCTAATTCTTCTTTAGTGCAGTCAACATATACATAATCATTGCCTGCTCCGTGCATTTTTGTAAATACCATATATCCTCCAATCACCTTACTATAAAATTATATATCAGTATCTTTCATTAATAATACCAATCTGTTACATCTATATCTTTCTTTAATACCCATCTTTAGTGTTACGCATCCGTAAATATACTCATAACCATAGTCGCCGATTCTACCATAGTATTACCGCTGTCCATACTGCATTTTTGTATATAACGGAATGCTTCCTGCTCAGTCATATTATTCTTTTCCATAAGCATATGCTTCGCAGTATCTATTATCTTTTGTTCCTCAGGGCTTCTCTGCTTGGCGTGGTTCTCGCTTTTCTTCTGCGGCGAATCTGTGATTGCTGCATAATCTCAATTGTAGATAATAAATCATTAACTTAATCGGCATGGCAACGCATACAACATTGCTGTCGTGACATTCCTCCCACAAATTCTGCGACGCGACAAGCAGTATTTCAAAACTCTTTGGCTTGTATTCGTATAGTTCTGAATACAACATATTATCAGACAGCTTATAACCACATATTATAATTCCGTCTGACAGATTATCTGCCTGATTGATAGCCTGAGCACCGCTTGTACAGGGAACTGCCACATCATAACCTCTTCTTACTAAAAGACTGCGAACCGCCTTGGCCTCCTCTATTTTCGGAAACGCAACTATTAATGTAGACATATTCTAACCTCTTATCACAGTCAGTTTTTAAAATTTGTAAAGGTATTCATCAAGTTCCCACTGGGTAACCTGTGTCTTGTAATCGTTCCATTCTCTTAACTTGGCCTCTGTGTACTTAGATGTAATATGTTCTCCTAATACATCACATATGAACTTATCCTCATTAAGATATCTGACAGCATCATAAAGACTTTCAGGAAGCACCTCTATAGCCGCATGCTTTCTTTCTTCATCTGTCATCTCAAATATATTACAGTCAACACTTACTGGAACCTCAAGTTTATTCTTAATTCCATCAAGACCAGCCGCAAGGCAGGTTGCAAGTACAAGATATGGATTAGCTGATGGGTCTGGATTTCTTAATTCAACTCTTGTACCTGTCCTCTTGAAGCCGGAATTCTTATAAGCGGACTTCTGTTAGTTGCTGACCACGCAATATATACAGGAGCTTCATAACCCGGAACTAATCTCTTATAAGAATTGACTAATGGATTAGTAAGTGCCGCCATACCCTTTGCGTGTTCATAAGTCCTGCTATAAAATGATATGCATCCTCTGACAAACCAAGTGTGTCATTCTCATCAGCAAATATATTCTTTCCATCCTTCGCAAGTGACATATTAACGTGCATACCTGAGCCATTAATTCCATACTTTGGCTTTGGCATAAATGTTGCATAAAGTCCGTGTCTTTTAGCTATAGTCTTTACTGTAAGCTTAAATGTCATTATATTATCGCTGTCTTTAACGCCTCATCATATTTAAAATCAATCTCGTGCTGTGCTGGTGCAACCTCATGATGTGAAGCTTCTATTTCAAAGCCCATATCTTCAAGTGTAAGCACCATATCTCGTCTTACATTTCACCTAAATCTGTTGGACCTAAATCAAAATATCCAGCTTTCTCGTGTGAAAGTGTTGTTGGCAGTCCGTTATCATCTGTGTGGAACAGGAAGAATTCACATTCAGGTCCTACCTCGAATACATATCCCATATCCTCAGCTTCTTTAATTACTTTCTTAAGAATCCAGCGTGGATCACCTTCAAATGGCTTACCATCAGGTGTATACACATCGCATATAAGCCTTGCAACTTTGCCCTGCTGTGGTCTCCATGGGAATATCTCAAATGTATCATAGTCTGGATAAAGATACATATCCGACTCTTCAATTCTTACAAATCCTTCTACTGAAGAACCATCAAACATACATTTGTTATCAAGTGCTTTTCCTAACTGGCTTGATGTAATAGCTACATTTTTCAAAACTCCGAACATATCAGTAAACTGAAGTCTGATAAATTCAACATCTTCTTCCTCAACCATTCTGAATATGTCCTGCTTGGTATACTTTCCCATATCACTCTGTTCCTTTCCTGATTAAATGATAAGCATAAGCGTTATTATAATATTCACCAGTGCACATTTTACGCACCCTCAACTAATACGCCAATACAGATAATATACTACATTTACCTTTATCTTGTATACATTGTTTTGTCAAAAACTAATAATGTAAACCGTCATATTAACTTTGACTTTAACATATAATATTCCAACAATAAGTGCCTGTATCATACAGAAATGAGGATTACAATGAAGATCAGCCATTACAAATTATCAGTATTACTTTCCATAATACTTCTTAGTCTTGCTACTTTTTTTTACATATACACGACAATATTCACACAACACGGTGCATATGCCAATAGTTCGGCTGTTATTAATGGAATTGGCGGAGGTAATATAACTGGTGATTGTCAGGCAGGAAAAAAAAGCACTGCCAATATACTGCGTGCAGACTGACAAGAAACAGATTTCGATATCTTTTGATGCTGCGTGGGGTGCTGACGATACTATCCAGATACTGGACGTTTTAGATAAACATAATGTAAAGACTACATTTTTTATGACGGGAGCTGGGTATCAACTTATCCTGATATGGTTAAAGAAATATACAGCCGCGGCCACGACCTTGGAAATCACAGCGAGAACCACAAACAGATGAGTAAGCTTGATACTGCCTCACAGAAAGAGGAAATTATGTCTGTACACCAGAAAATAGAAGAACTCACAGGATACAACTGTTTCCTGTTCCGCCCTCCTTATGGTGATTATAATTCTGAACTAATTAATACTATATATGGCTGTAACCACTATCCTGTACAATGGGACGTTGACTCTCTTGACTGGAAGGACTACGGCGTTGAAAACATTATAAAAACCGTCACCACGCACAAAGCACTTGGCAACGGCTCTATAATTCTTATGCACAACGGTGCTAAATTCACGGCTGATGCACTCGATACCGTCCTTACTAATCTTGAACAGCAAGGGTATGAGATTGTTCCTATATCACAGCTTATCTTAAAAGATAACTTCCATATGGATAGTACCGGACGACAATTAAATGATTAAAAGTTACATAAACCTCATCTTATAACCACCGCTGAACACTTTCCCAACTGCAAGCTTATTGCCCCACTCCCTGTCTGTAAGCCTGCAGTTAAAATCTACTGCATCAGCACGTCCATACCAAGGCTCTATGCACACAAAAGGTACTCCTTTTCCTGCTGATGACCACAATCCAAATACCGGTGTATCAAATATAACCTCAACAACCGGTTTGCAATCTTTACAAAGGCTTACACATTTTATGTCGCTGTTCTCAATAATATAAGCATCCTTATCAAAGAAATTCTCTGTCAATGTCACATTTTTATTAGTGATTGGCATATAATGGATATCTGGCTGTACAAGTCCATCCTTTGATAACAAATGGTATTGTATTCCATTCTCTTTGGTTTCGAATCTTACCTGTGCTCCAATGGCATTTTCACCACACACAAAAGCCGGATGTCCACCAATGCTGAAATACATCTCTTTATTATCCTTATTCACAACTTCCCATATAGTTATGACATTATTATCTGCCAGTCTGTGTGTTATCTTTAACTCAAAGTCAAAAGGATATACAGCTTTAGTGTTCTCATCAGACTCCAGTTTCATTACCACGGCACTATTATCCTTCATAACAAGACTAAACTCCATATCTCTTGCAAAACCATGCTGTGTCATATGATATTCTTTTCCCTCGTATATTGAAGTATCGTTCTTATACCTTCCAACCAGCGGGAATAATACTGGTGTATGTCTTTTCCATATGTCTGGCTGTCCTGACCATATATACTGCTTATTATCGCTCTTTCTAATAACTGATACTATCTCACAGCCCTTACTATCTACAATCACCTCAAAATTATCATTACTAAGTGTATACTGCATATATTTCCTCTCTCTTATGTTTATTTGCAGTTACCTGCCTTATTATCTGTCGTTATTCATCCTCCAGTCTATGCATCTTTGGAGATATTCAACATATTCTGGATTTTTGCACATACCCTTTCCCGGATTATCTGAAATCTTAGCAACGTCCATTCCATTACATTTAGTAGTCTTCATTACTATATTAAGTGCCGGAACATCTGTATCATTACTTATATATGTTCCTATTCCAAATGCAACCTTAGCTTTTGCATTAAAGTATCTGTAAAGCTTGTCAGCCCTGTCAAAGTCAAGGCTGTCACTGAATAATAATGTCTTATTAGCAGCATCTATCCCAAGACTCTCATAATGCTTAATCATCTTATCTCCCCATTCGTATGTCGCCGCTGTCATGTCTTACACCTCCAAAAAGTGTTGCATAAGTAAGCTGGAAATCCTTTAAGAAGCAGTCTGTTGTTATCGCATCTGTAAGTGCAATACCATTAAGAATTCCATATTCCCTTACCCAGGCATCAAGTGCATACCAGTTAGAATATGCCGGATTGTGCTTATGGTTGCCCTGTCCTGTACACATTATCCACTCGTGTGCCATTGTTCCAACAGGTGTAAGATTATATTTCTTGGCAAGATATACATTACTTGTTCCTACGAACAAAGAATTACCCTTATAGTCAGCCTCTGCAAGTGTCTTAACCGCAAGTTCCTGTGCCTCTGATGATAATCTTCTTCTAAGTCCGAATTCACTAAAGCTTCCAAGCCTGTATACATTCTTTCCTTGTGCTTCATCAGCCTCATCGGCCTCAAGTGCCGCAACCTTGGCACTTAATCTTTCCTTAAAGCTCTTAAGAAGTTCATCATAATTATATGCCATTCTGAAATACACTTCATTGACAATCGCAAGTGTTGGTATCTCATATAATGAAGTATTAAGCCACGTTCCAAAAGTTTCTATGCTAAGTCCACATTCTGCATCAGTTGTAATCTTAAAATCAGCATATCTTGCCTGCCATAATCTTAAGAAATCAACATAACTTCCTTTCATCCACTTAACATTTTCAAGATAATCAAGCTCGTCCTCTGTAAATCTTAAAGTACAGAAATGCTTTATCTGCTCTCTGATTTCTTCTACCATTTCTTCTGTAAAATGTACATCTTTATTCCTGCACTTAAATGTCCAGGTTGTCTTATAATCAGAGAACTGGTGGTAAATTGCCTGTCCCATACTGAACTTGTACATATCTGTTTCCAAAAGACTTACTATAATTGGATTTAATTTCATAAATAATCCTCCGTTCCTGTGCTGCTACACTTACTCCTGACTGTCATTACTGTATACATATAACTCTGATAATTTATTGCCTGTTATTGATACACCTTTTTTATTAACGGCCTTTATTTTATCATTTATACTTCTTTTAAAACTTGTCTTATACAACTGCTTTCCAAGTATAATCTCGTACACTCTCTGCAAATCTGGAAGTGTGAATTCCTTTTGCATAAGATTAAATGCAACATCACTATATTGTGTCTTATTCCTTAATCTCATAAGTCCCTCCAGGATAATCTGGGCGTGGTCAAATGCTAACGCCTCATAACTTATAAGTTCCGGAATGTAACTCTTCACGCTGATACAGCCATTTTTAAATGTCTTTTCCTTAAGCGAATATTTAATCGTAATATTTTTTCTTTATTAGCAAATGTCAATATCTCATCATTAAATGTTATATCAAACCATAATGCTTCACTCGCATCATCTCCAGCCTGCGGCTTAATTCCATCAATTGGAATAAGTGTCATATACGCTATATCTATAACCCTCATTCTTGGATCTCTGTCCGGCTGGCTCATTGTATAGAGCTGTTCCATATATATATCTTTAAGTCCTGTTTCTTCTTCAAGCTCTCTGCACGCTGCCGTATACGCTGATTCTGTTATATTTACAAAACCTCCCGGAAGTGCATAACAATCTATATATGGATGATTATTACGCTTTATAAGAAGTACTTTAAGACATTTTAAATCCCTGCTCATGCCAAAAAGAAGCATATCAACCGTAACACTAGGTCTTTCATAGTGTCCCGGATTATATTGTTCAAGAAACTCCTTTTCTGTAAGCCCATCTTTATTTCTTCTTTCAGCTCTTGGTATATACTCATTATTATTGCTAATTTCACTCATAAAACCTATACCTCTTATTAAAAGTAGCTTTTTGATACTTTTATATATACTACTTTTGTACTAATATGTCCAGTACTTTTTACTAATCAGCCGCGTTCCTGTCTTATCCCACTCCGATTTTTTATTCATTATCTACATAACCATTCCCTGCAATAACATAAAAATAAAGCTGTCACACTAAACTTAATCTATACATTATGCAGCTGTAAGCATACGGCCTTCTACCTGCATATTATACAAATTACCATTTAGTGTAACAGCCCAATTACCATTTAATTATAGCTTTCTTATAATTGTATCATTCTTTAATTATAATTGTTAAACATTAATATCCCAACGACTTTAAAGTACTATAATCACTAAGCTGCATATAATACTTAACATTATTATAAGTATCCTCATCATAATAGCTTACTGATAATATAACCTTATCAGTATCAAAGGTCTTATCAAATGGATTGTCAAGTGCTTTTCTTATTTCACTGATAAGAGTCATATCTGATATATTACTGCTGTCCATATAATAATAATCGCCGTCTTTTATTGAATATATATACAATGTAAAATCATCATCATTGTCCGATTTATTCAATCGTTTACTTTCAAAGTTATCAAGATACTTTTTAAGCTTATTACTTGTCTCTGATATATTCTGTGATGCTACTTATTAACTGCATTATAATAAGCATTTAAAGTCTTAGGAAGCTTATCACCTAATAATATCTGTGCTGAGTATGGTATTCCATTTCTTGTAAACGAAATGTATATATATGGCATATCACCCCTGTATCTTGATGAAATATCATTAATACAGCTATAATACTGTGTAAATGGAATACTGTTAATTTCATTAATTAAAGTTTCATACACTTCTTTAGCTGCTTCCTGTGTAAATATGCTATCCATAAATGAAAGCTTTGCATCTTCAAATGCTGGAAGATTCTTATATTCCTTACTTATATCCTGCATATTCTCGAACTTAGAAGCAAGCTTAACAACCTCTGACTGCTTAATGAATACTTTTCTGTATCTTCCAAATATGCCGTCTTTAATATACACATTATATTTTATATATTCTTCATTTTTTCTTCCATTATTATAATAACCTGCACTGATATCCTGTATATTCTGTAATTATCCTCAATACTGTCTGCTACAAGCTTTATAACTTCTTCATCTGTTATCTTAAGTCTCCCTAATATATCCTCAAATAATCTTTTTCCTCTGAATAACTGTAGGATAACATATTGTCGTTTACAATTGACATCTTTACATACTTTACCTTTGAAGTATCTGGAACGTACGAAAGCATCTGCCCAATTCCTGCATTAACAATCACTCCAAATACTGCCGCAAGGACGTAAGCCAGAATAATTGAAGGCATTGCTTTTATTATTCTGTGAAGTTTCCTGCTTGATATGACTTCATATATTATTACAACAAATGCAGCCACCACAAATGAAACCACTATATATTCAAGAAAATATCCTCTGTAACCACCACGCTTTTCCCTTATATAAAGCATAACTCCAAGAACACTTATAACAAAACCGATTGCAGTTCTTATTGCAAACTGTAACTTCCAGCCGAGTGCCGGCTTACCTGCTGTCTCACTCTTTCTCTTAGTAAACAGTACACAGCCAAGAACAATATAAATAACTGCAAGAACCAGTGTGTATATATTAGAGGCGATCGACAAAAGCATCTGTGGAACACTTGACGATGTAATATATAAGGGTTCAAATGCACCAAATACCTGTGCTGTAAGCATATTATAAGAATTATCAAGTATCCACACAGGACATTCCATAGTTGCTGTAGCAACTGAACCTGTAACTGTACTTGCGATAAGCAGTATAATAAATCTTGGTAGAAATACTATAAGTCCTGACACACATATATTGCTGAATATATTACCTGTTATTGAACAAGCCAGTGCAATTGCCGCACTGCAAAGAAGTGCACATATAAATTCTGCAACATATATATGAATTGTTACACCGTAATCAACTATAAAATAGTTCCTAAAAATGTGGTAGCCTATAAAGCTTGCCACAAAAGCTGTCAGCATTGATACTGCCTGCCAGAATGTAACTGCAGCAAACTTACTTATAAATAATGCCTTTCTTTTGTATGGAAGTGAATGGTAGAAATCACTTGTACTTCTTTTATTAAGAAATGACCACGCATAAAGAGCAAGTATCGGTGTTATAACCAATACAACAATCAGCAGCACTCCTTGTGATGATATCGGTGACACCAATGATGTATAAGTCGATGACATATTAATAACTTCCGCGCCACTCTCTGCCGCAGCATTAGCGGCATTTATCATTTTTTTTAATATTAAGTCCTTCTATGATAATTGGAAATCCTGATACAAATGCCACAACTGCTAAAGATATAAATCCAATCACCTTAACTGTATTACTGTCTGCCAGAACAGCTTTAAACTAAATACATTTTTATTATTAGTATTGTCCATCAAGTTCCACCTCCAATGCTGTATCAAATTCATAACCTAACGCTTCCATCTCATAAGTAAATACTTCTTCTAATGTAAGCGGAAGCACATCAAGAACAAGCGGATTTAACTTACTAAGCTTCTCAACAGTTGTATCCCTGTCGCCATTAATAATCATATTGGCAACAGAACCTTCCTGTCTGTATCTTATTATGTTAAATTCATCAAATGTACTTCTTGAGAATTCATTCCTGAATGCAACCTGAATTTTAAACTGTGATGTCTTTAATTCAAGCACGTCACTGTCAAGTACAAGACCTCCTCTGTGCAGTAATGCAAGATGGTCACATATATCCTCAAGCTCCCTTAATGAATGTGAAGTCACAATAACAGTTGCATTATATTCAATAACATCATTGCATATAAGCTTTTTAACAAGATTTCTCATAACAGGGTCAAGCCCGTCAAATGTCTCATCAAAGAACATATACTTTGCCCTTGTAGACAATGCCAGTATAATAGCCGCCTGTCTTTTCATTCCTTTAGAAAAATTACCTATTGGCTTGGCTGGATTTAACTCGAAAAGCTCTGTAAGCTTATTAAATCTTTCCCAATCGAACTTTTCATATATTGATGCATACAGCTTTGCCATTTTATTCATATTCGTACCTGGCAGAAAGAATAATTCATCTGCCACAAGAACTACATTTTCCTTAATCTTAGGATTTTCATATATTGGGGCATCATCTATATATGCCTCACCCTTTTCCGGCTTATATATACCTGCAAGAACTCTTAAAAATGTTGACTTTCCTGCACCATTAGAGCCGACCATTCCGTATATACAGCCGTCACTGATGTTACAAGTAATATTATCAAGTGCAACAAAGTCTTCAAAATTCTTGCTGACTTCCTTAACCTTAATCATCACAAGCCCTCCCTTATTTATTCTATTTCTTCATATACCTTATTAACATTTTCAATAATCTCATCTTTAGAAATACCTGCTAATGCAAGCTCCCTTACAATCTGGTTTAACTTAGGAATCTTCTCCCTTACATTAACTCCCAAAGCTTCAAGTGCGTCAGGCGATATAAATGACCCTTTACCCGGAACTGTGACTATCATCTGTCTTCTGTCCAGCTCTGAATACGCTTTCTGAATTGTATTAGGATTAGTTGACAGTTTAACTGACAGACTTCTTACAGATGGCATTTTATCTCCCTCTTTAAGAATTCCAGTCATTATCTGCTCCTCAACCTGATTTATAATCTGTTCATATACAGGCACTCGCGACATGACATCTATAACGAACATCGTATTACCAATCCTTTCTAATATTTAATTCATATTGATTATAATTTATCTATAATTGTTATTAACTATCATAAGTCTTATAGATCTTATAATTACTACCAGTATTCTATACCAGTTATCCATTGCAATGTATTAACTGTACTATATTAATTAGTACAGTTGTTATGATTAATATATTATATACCTTGAATTTTGTCAATATGAAATTAATTAGTATATTTGCATAACATCTTCCTCTTTGATTAACACTTAAATTATGCTACAATAATTCTAATTATGACGTGTCACAGGTAAATATGCTTTTCTTCGCTAAGAAACCGCTGTTTATGCCCCTGACACTCACATTATTAACAATTATTAATACAGGAGGATTATCTAATGAGCGAAGCATGTTCACATAACTGTTCAAGCTGCGGTTCTGACTGCAGCGAAAGAACAGCACCACAGAACTCAAGAAATGATAATAATAAAAATGTAAAGAAGTTATAGCTGTTGTCAGTGGTAAGGGCGGTGTCGGAAAGTCACTTGTAACTTCACTTCTTGCGGTTAAAGCACGCCAGTCTGGTCTTAAAACTGCCATTCTTGATGCTGATATAACAGGACCATCTATCCCTAAATCTTTTGGTCTTTCAGGCAAGGCAACCTGCAATGAAGAAGGTACAATAATATACCCACCAGAAACCCGCACAGGTATCAAGACTATGTCGCTTAACTATCTTCTTGATAATGAAACCGACCCTGTTATATGGAGAGGTCCTGTTATCGCCAGTGCTGTTAAGCAGTTCTGGGAGGAAGTAGCCTGGGAAGATACAGACTGTATGTTCATCGACTGCCCACCAGGAACTGGCGATGTTCCACTTACTGTATTCCAGACACTCCCGGTTGACGGAATTGTTGTTGTAACCTCACCTCAGGATCTCGTATCTATGATTGTTGAAAAGGCTGTTAATATGGCTAAGATGATGGATATTCCTGTTATCGGAATTGTAGAGAATATGTCATATTTCAAATGTCCTGACTGTGGCAATATCCACTACATTTACGGAAAAGCAATATTGATAAGGTTGCCGAAGATATGGGCATTAAAAATGTTGCTAAAATGCCTATAGACCCACACGTTGCTGAATATATCGATGCAGGACGTGCTGAGGAGCTTGATGCCTCTGCACTTGATACTATATTCAAAGATATTTAAGGATTATATTATGAAAAGGATAATAATGTTTAAAGGTGGAGTTGAAACACTTGAGTTCTTCTCTGTTGAAATAGCTGAATATTTAGAAAGCAAGGGATACGAAATATTCTGGTACAACCTGCTTTTATCAAAGAACAGCTTTAATGAGCTTATGCACTATTATAATAATCACTGCAATGAACAGCTCTATGCAATTACCTTTAACTTTGAGGGACTTGAGGGCGAAGAAGGGTTATATAACAATGATGGCTGGAACTTCTGGGACTATTCTGGTGTTACAGTTATTAATATCGTTGTTGACCACCCTTTATATTACAATCAGTTTCTTAAAGCTCTGCCTGAACATTATCGTCAGGTCAATATTGACCATATGCATATTGATTATATGAAACGCTTCTTTCCCGATGTTGATGTATATTTTATCCCATCTGCCGGAACCGAGCTCAATAAACACAGAAAGCTTATTAAAGATTATGATTACCTGCCAATGTGCCAACGTCCAATCGATGTAATATTTACAGGCAATTACACTCCTAAGCATATTCTAAGAAAACAGCTTAATAATATGGAACAGGATTATATTGATTTCTATGAAAGTGCCTTAGAACGCCTTATTATGTCACCAGACCTTACTATTGATGAGCTCTCAGAAATGTGTCTTAAAGAAGAATTTCCAGAAATAACTGATGAACAGCTCGCCAACTGTATGCCGCCAATGATGTATGTTGACCTTTCTGTAAGATTTCACTACAGACAGCTTGTTATCCGTATGCTTGCAGACTCTGGAATAAAGCTTAATACATATGGTTCCGGCTATAATTATATAGAATGTAACCACCCTGAGAATATCATTATGCACGGCGGTGTTAATTCCCAGAAATGCCTTGATATGATAAGCCAGTCCAAAATATCACTTAATGTAATGCCCTGGTTTAAAAATGGCATTCACGACCGTATATTTAACAGCTGTCTTAATGGTGCTGTCAGCCTCTCTGACTCATCTATATATATTGATGAATTATTCACTGACAGACAGAATATAATATTGTATGACCTTAATATGTTAAGGGATTATGAGCTTTCCGGGTATGACCTTAATATCACCAAGCCTCTTACAGACTATATTAAAGAATTATTAGCAGACGACAATAAGCTTCAGGCTATTGCTGATAACGCTTACAGCCTGTGCCATAACAGACACGACTGGAAAAACAGAGCCTCCATTATAGAGGCCCTGTTAAGATAAGTTGACTATTTTTTATTATATGTTAAAGTAGTATTCGCTTGCGGATGTGGCGGAACTGGCAGACGCGCTAGATTTAGGTTCTAGTATCGTACGATGTGCAGGTTCGATTCCTGTCATCCGCAG
>ENA-OQAS01000687-OQAS01000687.1-human-gut-metagenome-genome-assembly--contig:-NODE-687-length-17417-cov-2.457027_pt1 | contig 17417 bp, 25 predicted proteins | sample MGYA00242733_ERZ504523 | MGnify/ENA primary metagenome ERZ504523 (study PRJEB26092, sample SAMD00036239) | human gut metagenome | host: Homo sapiens | study: EMG produced TPA metagenomics assembly of... | reverse complement strand
GTCGTACAGCACTTGTGGGCATGATTGAAAGCTACATGGAATATTACAACAATAGACGATTACAAAGGAATCTTGGAGTTTTAACCCCAATGGAAAAACATGAACAATATATATTGGCAGCATAAAACTGCCACCAGTTTTTCATCTAGTGGCAGAAATAAATTTTATTTTTTTAATTGTCTACTTGACAGGAAGCAGTTCACAATTCAAAGGCTTTTTCTTTTTCTATCTTCTATTCTCCTTTTTCCTGCAGATATCCACGATTGTCTTCTCAGTTCCAATCATGCCTGGCGAAGCGATTTCTCCCATATGCCGCATCGTATCTTCTGGTGTAAAACCATTGATCCATGAATATCATCAATAAAAATATCATGCATCGCAAAGTCTGCTGATTGGAATGCAGCGTTCACTGCCACAACACCTTTCATCGTACATCCTTTGTTTCCGCCGTGACAGATCATACCCGTAATACTGCTGGACATATTGTTGATCGTTCTTGCCATTGCATTTTCATCGCCACCGTTAAGAAAACCAATGCACAGGCCATTCCGGTGCCGGCCGCAATACCACAGCCGCAAAAAGCAGAAAGTTTTTCCGGAATACTCTTTGATATACATACAGATAAGATAACTTAATGCGGTCGCACGATATAAGGTTTCATCACTTAAGCCCCGGATCTTGCAAACACCGTAAAGTGGCATGGTTGCAATGATTCCATGGGCACCAGAACCGGTGATACTCATAGCAGGTCTGTCAAGACCGATTACCCGCGCCTCAATTGCTGCATTACAAAGTAAGGATGCTGTATTTAACTCATTATCAGAAATAATCTTTCCACCATTTTTCTCAAGCAGATAACGTGCATATGTCGTTCTTGGATTCTGAATCCCTTCTTCGAACAAGGCATAGTTCATATCATAGGCAGCTTGATAAATTCAATTTCCTCTGCCGGAACTTCTTTTGCATATTCGTAAATCTGTTTTAGTGTATAATTATGGATCAGTGGTTTCTCTTCATGAGCACATTCTTCGGAAGCTTCTTTCTTCTCCAGAACCACCTCTCCATTTGCCTCAATGCGAACAATATTCGTATGAGCATCGCGGATCCGAACCATAGCCTCTCCGCCTGTTGTCTTTACGCGGGCTTCGATAAAAATACGACTCGTAATCTCGCTCATTTTCACAACGATTTTTCCGTCTTTTACCAATTGCTCTGCTGCCACATTGTCGGCTTCTGTTACATTAGCAAGGCTCTCCAGCTCTTTTTCCGGTTTTCCTGCTACCGCCCCTAAAGCTGCTGCGTATTCATTTCCGTAAAAATGACTGTTCGGAATACCACATGTATATGCATTTTTATACATTCCACTATTAGTAAAAGCGTAACCTGTTCCAGTTCTCCCGGAACATAAGATTTTGCCTTTGAAACCGCATACGCGATCGCTCCCGGCTCTGTTACCCCAAGAGCCGGACGCATATCCTCTTTAATTAATTGTGTTAATTCATGCATTTCTTTTCCTCCAATCAATTATTCAGACTATTAACCGCATCCTCTAATTGCTTCAATGCTTTCTCTAGAACAGATCTCGGACAGGCTGCATTCAACCGCATAAACCCGTTCATTGTCCTTGTAAAAGACGAACCGTCATTTAATCCAAGCCCTGCCTTATGAATCATAAAATCCTTTAATTCTTCATTATCCATATGCAGTGCTCTGCAGTCCAGCCACACAAGATAGGTTGCATCCGGCATATTTGCTTTGATCAGAGGAATCTTTTTTTCAAAATAATCACATATATAATCAAGATTTCCAGAAATATACGCAAGGAGTTGTTCCAACCACTCTTCGCCCTCATTCAATGCTGCTTCCATTGCAACAGAACTAAACGCATTGTTTCTATGTATATCCATTCCACCCCAATATCCGTCGAACTTTTTCTTCATTTCCAGATTTGGGAATACCGTGGTTGATGCCTGAAGTCCTGCCAGGTTAAATGTTTTTGTCACGGAAATACATGTGATCACCTTATCAGCTGCTTCTGGGACAACAATTGCTGCCGGAATATGTTTTTTTCCATGAAATATGAGATCCGAATGAATTTCATCCGAAACTACCTGAACATCATTTTCAAAGCAAAGTGTCAGCATTTTAGACAGCTCATCTTGGGACCATACGCGTCCAAGCGGATTATGTGGATTACATAAAATGAAGAGTTTCACTGCGGGATCTTTTACCTGCTTTTCAAAATCTTCAAAATCTACTTCCCACACTCCGTCATGCTCAAGAAAGTTATTTTGTACAAGTTCTCTCCCTGTATTTTCTGTGATTTCGAAAAATTCCGGATAAACCGGTGGCTGAATTAAAACCTTTTCTTCTTTCTTTGTAAATAGCTTAATGATCGCTGCAAGAGCCGGAACCACACCTAAACACCAGCTACATAAGTTTGTATCAAGTGCCCATCCGTTTCTTCTTAACTGCCAGTCGGCATACGCTTTAAAATAACTATCTGGGCGGGATGTATAACCCCAGATTCCTTCTTCCGCTTTCTTTTTACATGCATCAATAATAGGCTGCGCTGTCTTGAAATCCATATCTGCAATCCAAAGCGGAATCACATCATCTGTCCCAAAATTCTTTACCCTTTCATCATATTTTGCAGAACGGTTTTTGCTTCTGTCAACAGGCTCATCAAAATTGTATTTCATATTTTCATTTCCTCTTTAATTATGCATTATTCTACCAGATGACAGGCTACATAATGTTCATTTCCAACGTTTCTGAAGATTGGTCTTTCTTCATGACAGCGTTTGGTAGCATATGGGCATCTGGATGCAAATTTACATCCAACCGGTGTATCAATCGGACTTGGGACATCCCCTTGCAGCATAACCGGTTTCTTAGTTTTACTGATCGCAGGATCAAGTTCAGGAACCGCTGACATCAATGCTTTTGTATATGGGTGCAGTGTCTGTTCGTACAATTCTTCTGTCTCCGCAAATTCTACCAGAGATCCAAGATACATAACACCTACTTTTTGGGAAATATGTCTGACCATAGAAAGATCATGTGCAATAAACAAATAAGTAAGTCCAAGACTTGCCTGCAGATCTTCAAGCATATTTACTACCTGTGCCTGAATACTGACATCAAGTGCCGAAATAGGCTCATCGCAGACTACAAAATCCGGATTTACCGCAAGTGCTCTTGCAATCCCGACACGCTGCCTTTGTCCACCTGAAAATTCATGAGGATAACGGCTGGCATGGTCTTTTCCAAGACCAACTGTATTCAACAATTCATAGATGCGTTCCTGTCTTTCCTTACCTTCATAAAGATGATAAATATCCAGTGGCTCACCGATAATATCTGAAACCGTCATACGAGGATTCAGAGATGCATATGGATCCTGAAAGATCATCTGCATTCTTTTTCTATATGGCCATACTTCGGCTGCGCTCAACTGTGCAATATCTTTCCCATCAAATATGATTTCTCCTGCTGTCGGTTTATAGAGACGCATGATGGAATATCCGGTTGTAGATTTTCCACATCCGGACTCTCCTACAAGTCCGATTGTTTCTCCCTTTTGAATTTTGAAGGAAACTCCGTCCACTGCTTTTACATACTCGATTTTTTACCTAAAATCCTTTTTTATTCTCAAAATACATTTTCAGGTCTTTTACTTCCAGAAGTGTATTATTTGGCATGTCGGATTCCTCCTTTCTGACTTTCGTACTCTTCGTTCCGAGGTGCCTGCGGATGGCACATAAAACAGCTTACACGATGTGTATCACTGATATACTGTTCCGGCACCGGCATAGATGCACATACTTCATTGCATATTTGCAGCGCGGATAAAACGGACATCCTGTCGGTGGATGAAGCATATCCGGCGGTGTTCCAAGAATCGGAACCAGTCTCTCTTTAGATGCCTCTCCGGTTACCTTTGGTACAGAGTTCAAAAGTCCCATCGTATATGGATGATGCGGTTCATAGAAAATTTCTTCCGTTGTTCCTTCCTCCATAATCTTTCCACCATACATAACGATGATTCTATCGCAGATACTTGATGCACATCCTAAGTTATGTGTGATCAAAATAGTAGCTGTTCCCAGTCTTTCATTTAATTCTTTCATAAGAGACAGTACCTGTGCCTGAATGGTAACATCCAGTGCCGTTGTCGGCTCATCCGCAATCAGAAGCTCTGGCTCACAAGAAAGTGCCATCGCAATCATTGCTCTCTGTCTCATACCGCCTGAAAACTCATGTGGGTAGGAATGAAATCTTTTTTCCGGTGAAGGAATACCTACCAGTTTCAACATTTCAAGTGCACGTTTTTTGCATCTTCTTTTTTAATTTTATGATGTGTCAGAATGGCTTCTGTAATCTGATCACCAATTTTAAATAACGGATTCAATGATGTCATCGGATCCTGGAAGATCATAGCAATGTGATCCCCCTGAATCTTACGCATCTCACTTTTTTTCTTCTTCAAAAGATCTTCTCCGTTAAAGAGAATCTCCCCGTCTTTTACTCTTCCGGATATGCAAGCAGTCCCATAATAGAAAGTGACGTAACACTCTTCCCACTGCCTGATTCACCTACAATACCAATGATCTCGCCTTTATCTAATCCAAAACTAACATCACGGATCGCCTGCACCTCTCCTAAATGCGTAAAGAAAGAGGTATGTAAATTTTTTACATCTAATAATTTTTCACTCATTTGCTTTTTCCTCCTTATTTACGCTGTTTTGGATCGAATGCATCTCTTAAACCATCACTTAATAAGTTGAATGTAAGGATTGTAACTGAAATGGCAATCGCCGGATATACCATCTGATATGGATATACATAAATTCCTGCTAAAGCGTCATTACACAAAGTACCCCAGGAAGCCATCGGTGCAGAAATACCAAGACCTACGAAGCTCAGGAATGCTTCATTGAAAATTGCACTTGGAATCTGCATTGCCATATTTACCATGATAGGTCCCATCATATTCGGGATTAGGTGTTTCACAATAATCCTCTTTGTATCTGCTCCTGTTACGATGGCAGCTTTAACAAATTCCTGCTGTTTCAGCGTCAGAACCTGCCCTCTGACGATACGGGCCATTTTAACCCAGAATGTCAAACCTAATGCAATAATGATGGAAGAAATACCAGGTCCTACTACAACCATGATCAAAATAACATACAGCGTCATCGGAATGGAGTCCAGAACGTCAATAATACGCATCATGATATTATCAACTGTTCCACCGCAGTAACCTGCAATCGCGCCGTAGAATACACCAACCACAAAGTTGATAAATGCCGCAAACAGACCAACCAAAAGAGAAATACGTGCACCATATACAATACGGATAAACAAATCTCTCCCAAGACCATCTGTTCCAAGCAGATAAGTTTTATTTTTTATCTTCTCCTGCTTTGTGAGCTTCTCACCATCACAAGTGATCACTGTTCTTTCTATCTTGTTTTCCAAAATACTTTTGCTTCTTCAATTGTAACCTCTGTCACATCGCTTCCTGCATAATAGTTTTCAAGATATTTAATTCCTTTGATCGCTACTGTATCTAAATCTTTTTTTTGCTGCTTTCTTTTCTAATTTTTTATACTCTTTACTTGCATCTGAATAACCACTATAATCAACACAGATTTCACTGTTTCCGACCGTAAAGAAATTTTTCTTTCCATTGACATCTTTATTCTTTACTTCTGCAAGTCCTTCAAGATTTCCTTTTTTGTCAACCACAACAACTGTATACTGTGGTGTTACATAAATATTTTTTCCGTTGTCAAGCGGATATACTTTCATTACATCCGGAATATTCGCTAATTCCAGATTCTGTGTCTTATAATCATATTTCCAAAACATTGGGATAAAAATAGCTCCGATTGTAATCAAAGCAATTACGATCAAAGAAAGGATCGCTATTTTATTGGATTTTAATCTTCTCCATCCGTCTTGTAAAAAAGTAAGACTAGGCCTTTCCATTTTCTCAGCATTTTTTTCTTCCTGTTCCAACGGTGCCCATAATTCCGGAGAGATAACGTTATTTTTTTCGCTCATATTTTCTCACCTGTTTTACTGATATTTAATACGTGGGTCAATTAATACATACAGAATATCGACTACTAAAATGCAGATTACAAGAATAACTGAGAAAAATACAGTAATACCCATAATCAATGTATAGTCTCGGTTAAGGATACTGTTTGTAAATAAGTTTCCGATTCCAGGAATACCAAATACCTTTTCTACTACGAAAGATCCTGTAATCAATGCAGCAAACATTGGTCCGATATAAGTTACAACCGGAAGCAATGCATTTCTTAATGCATGTTTTCCAAGTACCTTCCATTCAGGAAGTCCCTTTGCCCTTGCTGTACGAATATAATCCTGATTCAAAACATCTAATGTGGAAGTTCTTGTCAGTCGTACAACATACGCAAGTGAGAATAATGCGCTGACAATAACCGGTCCAATATATCCCTTCCAGCTATTCACACCAAACGATGGTACCCATCCTAAAATCTTGCTGAACAGATATAAGAATCCTGTTGCAAATACAAAGCTTGGGATTGTCGCCCCTAGGGTTGATAGCACCATCAAGACTCGATCTACAAATTATTTTGCCTCAATGCGGCAATAATACCAAAAAATATTCCGAAACCTAAAATAACTAACGAAGCCCAAATACCGATTGCTAAAGAATATGGAAATCCTGCTGAAATAATATCATTGGTTGTGATTCCTTTTTTCATAAAGGAAATACCAAAATCCCCATGCATATAGTTCCGCATATATGTTCCATATTGTTCAATAAACGGTTTATCAAGACCATATTTTGCTTTCATATTTGCAATAATTACCGGATCGTTCATTTTCTCGCTGGCAAATGGGTCACCTGGAATTGCATTCATTAATGTAAATGTCAGTGTCATAATGAACCAGATCGTAATAATCGCAGAAAGTACTCTTTTCGCTATATATCTCAGCATATTACTTCTCCTCTAATAATAGGGAGACCGAAAAGCAAGGTACTTTTCGGTCTTCCTAAAGTCAACAACTACTCAACGATTTCAGCATGGCTGAACATAAATGAATTGCCCAATGTAAGTTCAACGTTTTCTACCTGATCTTCATTTACAAGAGCCACAAATGACGGATAATAAAGTGCTGTGATCGGCATATCATCCATAAGTGCTTTATTCGCTTCTTCCCAGGCTGCATCTCTTTCTTCGCCTAATGAAGCCATTGCTTTATCAAATGCTTCATCAAATGCTTTGTTACCAGGATTTAATGTTGTATCGTTCGGAGCGCCTTTGTATTCTCTCCATCTCCACTGGCATGTATTATTACCATTCTGAGAATAGAAAAGTTTAATAAGTCCACTTGCATCGTATGGGTTATTTGTCCAGCCACCAGGAGCCATCTGATAATCACCTTTACTCTTTGTAGAGCTGAATACACTTGATTCTTCTGCGCGGAGTTTAACTTTGATATTTAAATTTGTTTCCAGCATCTGCTGAATTGCTTCACAAAGTCTCTTGTTCTTTTCCGTATTCGCATATGTGATTTCCACCTCCGGAAAGCCCTCTCCGTTTGGATAACCTGCTTCCGCAAGTTCTGCCTGCGCATCTTCTACCTTAGCCTGACGCGGATCGATTCCATATTCTTCTGCCGGATATCCATCTGCTTCAAGTTCACGAAAATGTGTTCCATCTGTTTTCTGACATGTCGGAGCGATAAAGTTACTTGCCGGGATAGAACCATCTTTTAATACCTGTTCTGTGATCTGCTTTCTGTCGATTGCCTTGGCAACTGCTTTTCTTACATGAACATTATCAATGGTGCTTTATCTACGTTGAAATTCAGGAACTGTGCTCCTGTATCGGCACTGACAATTACATATGGATCTTCAGCAACAATCTGTGGAATCTGTTCTGCCGGAAGGTGATCCATAACATCGATCTCACCTGCCTGATATGCCTGATATGCGGTATTATCATCTGTAATAAATACTGCTTTGATACCAGGAAGTTTTACTTCGTCTGCTGCATAGTAGTAAGGATTCTTTTTCAGTAATAAATGAGATCCAACCTGATATTCTTCTAAGTAGAATGCTCCGTTACTGATTGCTGATTCCGGTTTCTTCTCCCATCCTTCACCTGCTGCTTCCACTGCTTCTTTTTTAATAGGAAGGTATACGTCATTGGCAACTAACTGTGGGAAGAACGGTGTTGCATTCTTCAAAACAACTTCAAATGTATAATCATCAATTGCTGTTGCTTTGATATCATCATACTCACCTGTTCCTTCAAAATATTCAGTAGCACCTACAACATAATCTGTGATAGCCTGAAGTGCTTCAGATGCAAAATCCGGATCACAAATTCTTCTCCAGGAATATTCGAAGTCTTTTGCTGTCACCGGACTTCCGTCTGACCATTTCGCATCTTTTCTTAAATGGAATGTATATGTTTTTCCGTCCTCTGAAACATCCCATTTTTCCGCGATACCCGGTTTAAAGCCATCGGATGTTGATACGGTGAGACCTTCAAATACCTGCTTACAAATCGCATCTGATACAGATTCAGAGTTGTTCGTTGGGTCCCACTGCTTTGGTTCAGAATACAATCTCCACATAAGGTATCTTCCCTCTTCTGATCCTTCAGTTTCCGTTTCTGCTTCCTGTTTTGCCGATCCATTGTCAGAAGCTTTTTTGTCACCGCATCCCACAAAACTAGCGGCAACCATCGTTAGTGCTAAAAACAACGCTAAATTTTTCTTTTTCATACATTTCTCCTCCTTTACATCCTTTTTTGAGTTTCGTTTTACGAAAAGATTTTTTCTGTGTTTTTTACTCACAGTATAATTATTACTGACAGTATAATTCTTTTTGTATATTATGTCAAGATATTGACACAATTCTTTTATTGTTTTATAATATTTTAACAACTGTATGTTTTGTTTTTCTATAAGAAAACAAATAAATTACATAAAGGAGGATTTTCTTATGAAGAAAGCACTAAAAATCTACATTTCTGTAGACATGGAAGGAATGGCAGGTATCACTTCTCCATCTCAGGAACGCGATGAGGTTCCTTCCTTCCGCCGCGCTTTACACAATCAGGTACGCTGGATCATCGAAGGAATTCATGCTTCCTCCAGAAATGATGAAATCGGGGAAATCACCATTTCTGATTCTCATGGAAGCGGAACGAACCTTTCTTATGATGAACTTTGCCAGATGGATGAACGTATCAGCTTAGTAAGCGGTTCTCCAAGAAGACAGTACATGATGTCTTGCCTGGATGAAACCTACGATGTTGTATTTCTGGCCGGATATCATGCCGGTCCGGGAGAAGATTTCGCCAATATGGATCACAGCTTCTACGGAAGAGTTGTTTCCAGCCTTAAGATTAACGGAGCCTATATGAACGAAAGTACAACGAACGCAGCACTTGCTGCTTCTTATAAGGTTCCGGTAGGCTTATCATGGTGATTCCGGTCTTCGCAAACAGCTTATAGACAAAGAAATGATGCCATGGGTAAAATTCGTAACAACTAAAGAAGCTCTGTCACGCTATGCAGCAAAATTCCCACCACAAAAAGTTCTCAGGGAAAATACGATTTCTGCAGTAAAAGAAGTTCTTGATTCCGATTTAAGCAAAATTCCTTTATACGAAGTTGCGACTCCGATCAAGCTGGGATTTGAATTTAAATCAACAGCAATGGCCGACACTGTTGCACAAATTCCTCGCATGAAACGCTTAAGCGGTACAGAAGTAGAAATCACATGCGATAACATGCATGAATTAGAATGTGGCATCTCTGCAATTACCGGTCTTGCAGGAACAGCTAACTAAAAATTTCGAAGGAGAAAAAGAAAATGGGAAAATATAATTTTGATGAAATCATCGACAGACGCGGCACATCTTGTAATAAATGGGAATACAATGTTCCGGAAGATGTCGTTCCGATGTGGGTAGCAGACATGGATTTTGCAGCAGCTCCGGAAATTCGCGAAGCAATGCAGAAACGTTTAGATCATCCTGTTTATGGATATACTCATCACAGCAAAGAATTAAAAGATGCCATCGTATCCTGGGTAGGAAGACGTTATCACTGGGATATCCAGAGCGAATGGTTAGGTTTCAGTCCCGGCGTTGTTCCTGCTCTTGTTATGAGTCTTTTATCTCTGACAACACCTGGGGATCGTATTGTGATCATGACACCTGTTTATCATCCATCTACTCTTCGATTGAAGAAAATGGACGTGTTATCATTAATCACCAGTTAGATTGTGATGAAAACGGACGTTATTCCATTAACTTCGAGCGTCTGGAAGCCCAGATCGACAACCGCTGCAAAGCGATCATGATGTGTAATCCTCATAATCCGGCTGGTCGTGTATGGACAAAAGAAGAGCTTTTGGAAGTTGCTAAAATCGCCGAACGCCATGAGCTGTATATTATTTCAGATGAGATCCATGCCGATTTCGTATATGGCGGAAAACACCATACTCCGATGGCATCCGTATCAGAATATGCTATGGAACATACAATCACAGCTTTTGCACCGAGTAAAACCTTTAATGTTGCCGGTCTTTGTCAATCTTATGTTGTTATTCCGAACAAGAAATTATACAATGCGTATGACGCAACCTATAATGCGTTTGATCTGGGGGATAACGTTTTCGGTATGACAGCGCTGACTGCCGCATATACAAAAGGCGAGGAATGGCTTACAGAAATGCTTCAATATCTCGAAGCTAACAGAGATTTCACCGTGGAATATATCAGAGAAAATATTCCGGAAATCAGCGTTTGGTCACCTGAAGGAACATATCTTCTGTGGCTTGATTGTTCAAAGCTTAATCTGGAAAATGACGAATTAAATCAATTTTTCTTAGAAAAAGCAAAAGTAAAAATGAATCCTGGATATCGTTTCGGTGCTCAGTGCAGCACTTATATGCGATTAAATATTGGCTGTCCACGCGCTCAACTTCAGGAAGCTCTTGCCCGCATTGAAAAAGCAATCAAAAACCGCTAGTTTTTATACTTGAATTGCGAAAGGAGGAGCGGGATCATGTATGGAAGCCGAATTCGCGAAATGCGAAAAAAAAGAGGGCTCACGCTCAAAGAGGTAGCTGAAGCTACCGGATACACAATAGGTCATATATCACAAATTGAAAGAGATTTAAAATCTCCTTCACTCGTGGCACTTAGAAAAATTGCAGTCTGCTTAGATTGTTCAGAAGTATGGTTGATCATGGGTGACTCCGAACTCTCTGCCAAATCACCTGAAGAAGGAAAGAAATCAAAGGAATCTTATTTGGTGAGAAAAGAGAACCGAATTCCAATGAAACTCCCGGAAATTGATGTTTCCTACTCTATTTTTACACCTTCTAAACTTCCGAACGCACAAGAGGCACAAATGACCGGACTCATCGTGAGATTAAAACCGAACACCTGGGTAACTGAGCAAATGATTTCACATGGTAATTACGACGAAAGTCTTCTGCTCCTCAAAGGGGAATTAGAACTCCGCATCGATAACAGCACTTATGTAATCCACGAGGGTGACAGTTTCTATATTCCTAAAAATTGTTTACATAACTACATGAATATATCAGATGAAGAAGCGACTATAATTATTTACTTTTCACAATTAGTTTATTAAGGAAAACACGATTATGAAATATATTATTGATGGACATTTTGACTTACTCAGCGATGTCGCTGTACGCCGCAAAAACGGCGAGCATAAGGTCATTGAAAGATTATACTATCCAGCTTTTAAAAAAGGAAACGTGACGGGAGTCGTTGCCTCCCTCTTTGTAGATAGCCAGTACCTGCCTTATGGAGGTATTTCAATCGCTATGGAACAGATTGCCGCTCTCCACTGTGAGATAAGCGAAAGTCCGGATCTTCTTATGCTTTGCACGAGCGCAGATGACTTTGTAAAAGCTGCTTCGGAAAATAAGTCGGTATCCTTCTCTCCTTTGAAGGAGCAGAACCGGTAAGCTCCTGCCTCATGTTACACGCATTCTACGCCGCAGCGTAAGAGGACTGGGACTTACCTGGAGCCGCAGAAATATGGCAGCTGACGGCTGTGATTTTACCGGAAATGCGAAAAAAGGCGGTCTGACTGACTTTGGTCAAATGCTTGTAAAAGAAGCTGAATCTTTAAACATGATCATTGATCTCAGTCATTTAAGTGACGAGGGCGTAGATGATGTCTTATCCATTACCTCCTGCCCACTAATCGCATCACATTCTAATGCACGGGCAGTTGCTCATAATAACAGGAATTTGAAGGATGAGCATTTAAAAGAAATCGCCAGACGTAGCGGTGTTGTGGGACTGAATGCCTGCAGTATCATTAATGCAGATGCCGACAGCACACCTGACCGCTGGCAAATGCTTGCACACTTAGATACATGATTGAGGTAATGGGAGAACAGCATGTCGGTTTCGGATTTGACTTTTGCGATCTCTTCTTAAAGAACAGTTCCGCACAAGACTTATCCTGATGCCGGAGTTTCCTTTCGACATTCTCTCCGGCGGTCATGCGGACATTCCGGATTTCTTGCAGGATATGAAGAAACATAATTATTCAGATGAACGGATTTCTCTGCTTGCAGGCAAAAACTGGCTTTATGCATTCGAAAAAATCCTAAAAAAATAGTTTATCAGAAGGAGTATTTTTGTAATGAATTCAAATATGACAGAACAATTAGATCAGCTTTTCCGTATGTGGGATCGCGGTCTTTGCCCTGGCGCTCAGGTATTGATTCGCCAGCACGGTAAAACTCTTTACGAAAAATGTTTTGGATATGGAAATCTTGAAAATAAATTAAAAATCCATAAAGAAGTATTTTCCATGTCGCATCGATTTCCAAAGAATTTACTGTTATGTCTATTCTTCTTCTTTGGAAAGAAGGAAAACTTGATTTAGATGACAACATCAGAAAATATTTAGATGAATATATCAACATTGAAACACCGATTACGATCCGCCAGATGATGAATAATGTCAGCGGACTTCGCGACCAATGGGAACTCTTATTTTTACGCGGTATCAAGATCAACGATCAGATTGACATGGATGATATCAATACAACGATATCTCTTCAGAAATCGCTGAACTTTGAACCGCAGTCACAGTATTTATACAGTAACACCGGTTTCCATTTATTGGCACTTATCGTTGAAAAACTGTCGCAAATGAGCTTCCCACAATTTGTAAAAGAACGTATTTTCACTCCACTCGGAATGACACATTCTTTTGTCCGCGAAAGCTTTACACAGATTGTTCCGGATCTTACTTACTCTTACCAGGACGAAGGTGATGATACATTCTACTACAATCCACTGAACTATGCACTTTACGGACCAACCTCTGTAAATACCTGTGCTTCTGATCTCTGCAAAGTATTAGATGAGTACATTCATCCAAATGTGATCGATCCTGAAATTATCGAGCTTATGAAGAAACCTGTCCTTCTCAGCAATGGCAAAACGGCTGAATACTGCGGCGGACTGATCACCCATAAGCTTCATGGTCTGGATGTATTCGGTCATGGCGGTGCCGATGCTGCATACCGTGGTGAAATTATTTGCATTCCGGAAAAAGAACTGGAGATTGTACTGATCAGTAACACCACAACTTACGCAATGTCTAAGCTTGCCGATAAAGCTGCCTGCATCGTACTCGGATTACCGGATTGTACCGAACCAGCCGTGCCGGAACATGAAAATGCACCTGCTCGCAGCGGTGTATTCCTGACAGCACTTCCGGATGATCCAATGTTTGTTGATATTACAGAGCAAAACGGTACCTTCTATATGCAAAGAGAATGGTGCCGCACAGAACTGGTAAAAGAAGAGGATGGCGGTTATCGCATTGGTTCATTAGACGAAAAGATCTACTTCACAGATAAGGAAATCCTTTATCGACTTCCTGCCCGTGTACTTACATTGACCCCTGCCAAGCCTGCAGATCCGGCACTTTTCCAGGAAGGAACCTATTACAACGATGAAACCGATTCCTTCATGAAATTAGTGAAAGTTGAAAATACATGTGAAATCCATATGCGTCGTTATGGGAAAACAACACTTTATCAATCAGGATCAGGAAGTATTATCTTCCGAATGGATGCAAATCTTGTAATGTATGTAAAAGCTGAAAATGATACCATCATTATGGATGGCGGCCGTGTAAAACATATCATTTACCAAAAACAATAAATTAACAGGACGCATGAAAAAACGAAGTTTTATGCGCTCTTTTACACTTTCTAATTCTCCAGATACTTCCGTATCCGATCTTCCTTCAACTGTTCCCCAATCACGATCACAACCTCCTGCCCGTCTCCGATCGGCTTCACACTGATCTCATGACCGGTTGCATTCAGCTGCATCCAGCTTCCTGCATCATCTTTCACAAATCCCTTCACCCGGAAAATACCGCCACATTCCGGATCCTGCATCATCTTCGCAACCTGCGTCTTCAATTCATCTGCAGAAATTTTCAATTCCATAAAATACAACGAATCAAAACCTTTTTTCTCATCCAGCTCCATCTTTCGATAATTTTCTGCAACATAACCGCTCTTTAAGATCTTATCAAAATCCTCTTTCGAAAGCTCTGCTCCATCTTTTCTCATGATTTCCCGATCCAGCCTTCGCTTGCACTGAACCTGTTCAAGCGCTCTGTTCAAATGTTCAATTGTATTTTCAATCTGTTCTTTTGTTGCTTCTTCTGCCCTGCTGAGGATGATGCTTCCTGCATTTGCAGCCTCGGACGCAAGCAGATAGTCTGCTTCTTCTGACAATTCTGGCTCCAGTTTTGCGTCAACGATCGTAATCACGTTGCCAATCTCATACCACTTATCCAGTGGTTCATCGTGAAGAACGTCAAAAAATTCGTCTACATCATAAATCCCGGACGGTTCAACAATTACTCTGTCATATCCGCACATTCCCATTGCGATCAGCTTCGTCCGGAAACGTCTTCTGTGCGTCTCTTTGTCGCACCCACCGGAAATCATTTCAAGCTCACAGTTATCTCCCATCAGGTCCTGTAAAAGAAGCATATCTACATTTACCGCACCAAAATCATTCTCAAGGATGCCAATGTTCATTCCTTTATCCAGAAGATATTTTGCATATTTTTTAATAAACGTTGTCTTGCCGGAACCTAAGAAGCCGGTGATTAAATCTATTTTTACCATCGCTAATCTTTCCCTTTGATTTTTTACTTCTTTTAAGATAATAGCATATTTTTTTAGTTTCGTGACATGCTCCCACCACTTAAATCTCTGATTTTGAAGTGGGGGCTTCTTGTTCAATGGCTCTACTGAGCCAAGTATCTACAAGCTATCCTCGCGTGCCCCGCGATTCTTTTGCCCGGACACGGGCATATTTTCTTGTTTTTCTATTGTCCGGATACGGACAGTTTATGCTGTCAACATCCTTCTTGCCTCTTCACGGATGTTGATTGCTGCATTACGATCTCTATCCATCTCATTTCCACACGCGCAGCGATAGACTCTTTCGGATAATTTCAGTTCTTTCTTTATCCTTCCACATTTACAGCATTTTTTACTGGAAGGAAAGAAACGATCTACCTTTACCATTTTCTTTCCTTTCCATGCCAGTTTATAGTCTAACATTTCCCTGAACATTCCATATCCATTATCCTGTACGCTTTTTCCGAAATGTAGGCACTGACCCATTGCTTTCATATCAATATCTTCCACTGCAACTGCATCATAACTATCTGCAATCTCTCGACTAAGTTTGTGTAGATAATCTCTTCTCTGATTTCGTATCTTTTCATGACATCTGGCAACTTTCTTTTTCTGCAATTCGTAATTATGACTTCCTCTTATGCATCTTGACAACTTTCGTTGCTCCCTCGCCAACCTTTTTTCATTTTTTCTGAAAAACCTGCTTCTTCCGTCTCAATCTTTCTGAAACACTGCCATTCCCTGCATTGTATAATCAATTCCAAGTATCGTTGCAGTACTGTAATCTGGTTCAGCTGCTTGGTTTTCACAGCTGTATCCTTCATACAACAGGCTTGCAAAGTATTTTCCGGATGGTTCCATACTGACTGTCACTGATTTCAGACGAAAATCTTCCGCTGGCTCTCTGTGTTTTTTCATGGCAACCCATTTTAATTTCGGAAGTCTGATCCGCTTACTTTCCATCAGGATATTTCCATTGACCACATTCGTTGTATAGCTGTTTCTGGAATGATGCTTTGACTTGAACCTTGGAAATCCAATCTTGGGTTCTCGAAAAAATTCTTATATGCCTTTTCCAGATGAAACTGGACATTTGCCAGCGCCAGCGAATCTACTTCTTTCAAAAATGGATATTCCTTTTTATACATGGCCGGTGTATTTTTTAACATTTTCTTCGTCTTTTCATACTCCTGGATCTTATCATTAAGCATTTGATTGTACAGGAAACGACAACAGCCAAATGTTTTGCCCAGAAGTATCTTCTGTTCTTCTGTCGGATAAATTTGGAAACGATATGCTATGTTCAATACTTTTTCTCTCCCTGGCTTTCAATATATTGACGGATTACTTCTACCGGAGCGCCTCCAGCTGTCAGTAAGCAAAAACTCTGACTCCAAAAGGCTTCTTTCCAAAGTTTTTCTCTGATCTCTGGATACTCCTTTTTCAACAGTCTGCTACTTGCACTTTTATAAGCATTGATAAATTTACTAAGTTCTGTTCTCGGCTGCGCACGGAACATTACATGCACATGATCAATGTCATGATTCCATTCTTCCAGAACTATCCCATACCTTGGAGCAATATGTTCCCATATCTCTTTTGCTCTTTCTGAAATCGGATTATCAATCACTTTTCTTCGATATTTCACCACCATGATCAGATGATAATACATCAGATATACTGAATGCGCATTATGATCTATTTTTTTCATGCAAATCAGCCCTTTCTCCAATAATTATCTTTTCGACTGATTCTATTATACCATAGATTGTTCTATCGAACAAGTGTTTCTTTTTGTTTTTGCGCAATTCATCACCCACCTGTAGAGGAAGGAGAATTCTTGCTATATTATGTTAAAACAAAAGAGGGAGAGACCCGCAAGCTCTCCCCCCGCCTGTAGGTTCGCAAGTTTCTACAGAACGATCACTGAACTTAATATACGTCATTTTAAATGTCCCGCCAATACGCTAAAACATTCTTAGCCATATCTGCTCAGAAGTATTCTATGCTGTTTTTTCTTCTTTATTCTACTACAATATATTTATGGATAATCCCCTTACATCCAGTAAGGAATTATCCATCTTGTTGCTTAAGCTGTTAGAATGTAGGTAGCAATTGGATATCGTCCTTATTCTTGGACCTTGCATCCG
>ENA-OQAS01000686-OQAS01000686.1-human-gut-metagenome-genome-assembly--contig:-NODE-686-length-17422-cov-1.635444_pt1 | contig 17422 bp, 29 predicted proteins | sample MGYA00242733_ERZ504523 | MGnify/ENA primary metagenome ERZ504523 (study PRJEB26092, sample SAMD00036239) | human gut metagenome | host: Homo sapiens | study: EMG produced TPA metagenomics assembly of... | reverse complement strand
GATTTAAATTTCATCACTTCTAATTCTTTTGGTCTTAACCCGTGATGAATATTAAAATCTTCTCTTAACTGAGCTTCTAATTCAAGCCAAAATTCATTTTGTGATTCAATATAATCAATGCGTCCATATTTCCCAATAAAAAATCCCATTGCACGATAAACTTCATCATAATTTTGAAGATTATTGACACGATAATATTCTACTAAGCTTTCCTTTGTTTCATTTACTAAATCATCATAAGGTGCATCTCCAACCCCTAAAACTGTAACACCTCTTTCTCTAAGTGATTTACAAAAATTCCAATAATATGTTGGAAAATTTGGTGAGATAAAGACTAAATTCATATTTTGATTTCCCCCTTTATAAAATATGTCCTAAAAAATATGGTAATTGTTTACGCCACCAAGGCCAATCATGGTTGACATCGCTTCCCCAAAAGTCACACCATGCATTGACACCTAAACGATCAAATGTTTCTTTCATTAATCCTGTTGATTTAACCATTTCATCTTCATGCACCTTGTCCACAACAAAGAATAATATGTCTTTGATTGTATAAATCAACATAAGGATGATTTCTTGACATCCCATTTAAGTACTTTAAAGGACTATTATTATAAATATTTTCATCAACATATTGTCCAAAGAAAAGATCAGTATCATAATATCCACTTAAAGCAACACAACCCATAAATAAATCAGGTCTTCGAAGCATCATATTTGCTGCATGTGTTGCTCCTAAAGAACATCCTGTCGTATAAATCATCTTTCCTGTACCATTAATTTCTTTTATTCTAGGCACTATTTCATCACAAATATAGTAATAAAATTGTTCTAATAAATAACTACGACGTGCTTTGTCTCCCATTTCATCAGAATAACTTTCTTCATCAATGCTTCCGACACAAAACAATTGTACATAACCATTTTCTATTTTATCTTTGATCACATCGACCATTCCAAAATTTTCATAATCTTGAGGATGACCATCTTGTGCTGGAAATACAAGAAGTGGCACACCACTATGTCCATAAACGATAAAATCCATATTTCTATCTAAACATTGACTGTATTCACTATAGTATCTTTTTCCATAAAAATACCTCCTACTACTTTTATTGTAGCACAAAGTATTCCCTATTTAAAAACCAAATATTTTTAATCTTAGTTTTTGATTCATCATCAATGATAAAGTTAATTTAACTGTTTCTCTTCCTAATTTTGCTTCTTGACAATCCTTCATAACTATTTCTAATAATTTCATTAAAATATAATATTCTTTTGAATAATGAATCTTTAATTCACTAACAAATGATTCAAAAGGATAAAGTTGGTAGTCTTTTTCCATTAATAAAATTATTCTTTCTACTTCTAAAAGAGATTGATTAAATGATAGTTTTTCTTTTAAATCATCATATACTTCTTTCAAATTATTGAAATATTTCATTAACCCCGCTGGTATTTTTTCTATTTTATCTTTATAAACTAAAACATCTGTAATATTTAAATCTAATAATCTTCACTTTCAGTAAAAGGTATATAGGCTATTTGTTCTTTTAAATAATTACGATCAACTTCTTTAGAGATAGTAGCCCATTCTTCATCAAAATCTTTTTGATAAAAATCACACAATAATAATAAAGGTAATACAATTGATTTTAATTCGATGATTTCTTTTAATAATTGGAAAACAATTTCCTTATGTTCTACTTCTATTTTTTCTAACTGTTGACTAAAAATCAATACTAAAAAGTGTTTTAATAAAGCATATTGATCGTCTTGACATTCCTTTTGATATTGTTTAATTAATTCTTCTATTATTTTTAAAGAATGTTCCATCTCTTGATTTTTATCTTCTAATAATCGAAATGTTTCCTCTTTGCCAAATAAATAAAAATAGACCTCTATCGCTGATAAAAAATCATAATGTTCTTCTAAATAGCACTTATCCCAATTACCTTTATGTAAATACCAAAGGTCTGTTTTATATGCGGAATAATGTTGATCCAAGACCGTATTTAACCAACCTACAGTTTTCATTTGATCAACAATTATCCCATTTTCTACTTTTTTTTAAAACAGCTAAAGCATATGTAATTTTATGATAAATACAACTCTTTTCTATTTCACAATTTTCAAAATAACTATAATCAAAATTTGATAATCTTTAACAATCCTTTAAAACAATTATTTCTTGATTTTCAAAAAGAACATTTTCTTTTTTCATGATTCCTGCATAATGCAATATATGTTTATATTTTTTCACTATATTCTCTATATATTTGATCCATATTCATTCCCCTTTATTCTATATTCTTATTCTATTCCTAAATAACCTTTTCGTCATTGGACAAATAGTACAAAAAAAAGAGAAATATTATATTTCTCCACGACAATCAATTACCATATCATTCCATTTAGCATTTCCATGAGTAGATGCTGAAACTTTTACAAATTTAAAACCACACCTTTCATAAAAAGGAATAAGATGATCTTTACATGTCAAAATAAATCCGTCTACATCATTTTTTCTTTTCTCAACATATTCCTTTACCATTTCTCTAGCATAACCATGTCCTCTATATTCAGGTAAAATGCAGACTTGAAAAAATCATTTGAATATTTTCCATTTTTCTTGATGTAAAAAAGCATTTTCGTACATACTATCTGGTAGATTACATTCATGATTTCTTAGACCACCAATATAACCGATTGCTTGATGATCAATATAAAAAATTTCAAATCCTTCATGATAAACTGCTAATCTTTCTTTTAATGATTGGTAACTTGCTGCCTCTTGTATAGGAAAACAGGTTGTTTCTATATGATAAAGTAATTCTAAATCTTGTATCGTTACTTGTTTTAACATGATTTTCTCCTAAATCTTGGCATAAAGAACAACAAAAGGCATGACTAAAATAAGTGCAGGAACAAGATTCATCGCTCTTACATCTAATATTTTAGAAACAGTTAACCCTGTAATCATTGTAATGACACCACCACAAGCCTTAAAATCAGCAATCATTGTTGAATTTATAAATGGTAAGATTGCTTTTGCTAGAAAGAAACATGCAAGTAAAACAAGTAATTGTGGAACACATATTAAACTTTGTGCATAACCTAAAGCAGCTCCAAATAAAACAGCTGTAAAAAAATCTAAAACCGATTTAGAAATTAAAACAGATGCATCACCTGACATTCCTTCTGTAAGAGCTCCAATAATCCCATTCCAGACATTGAAAACATCAAACAACTAATAAATAAAGATGCATATATTCTTCTTGATTACCTTCCATATGAAAAGGTAGCTTATCTAATAAAAATGCAAAGATATCATGAACATGATCATATAAATGACATAGTTCACCAATAACAAAACCTAAAATAATAGCCATAATAACCATTGGTAATGTCTTTACTTGAATGACTGACATTAATCCAATTGTTACTGAACAAATCCCAAAAACCTTTGGTAGTTCTTCCATTAAATGTTTAGGTAAAACTTTTTAATAAGCCCTCCAATAAAAGTGCCTATAAAAACAGCACATACATTTGTTAAAACGCCAACTGGCATAAAATCACCACCTTCTGTCCTATTATAACAAAACATAAATGAGTTGCACATAGAAAATTATGTACACCAACATATAAAAAAATTGTTAGATCTATATAAGATTTAACAACATGTAAAAACAATTCTTTAATTTTATAAGTATTTAATATGCCCCATATAATCAAATAAAAGGAAATACAAATGATCGTAAAACCTACTAATCCACCAATTGAAAATAATACCAAAAACCAAAAACAATGCATGCTATTAATAATATTATAAATCCACATTTCTTTTTGTACTTCTTTATATAATAATTTACCAAATGTTGCCGTAAAGCTCCCAGCTTTAGCTGTGGAGATATAAGGCAAACTTTTTTAAGTTTTTATCAATAACATATATAATTAGATATCTTTTAGTAGTATAATGTGTTCATGAAGTACAAATCAAATAATAATGTGATCTATTCCTGTAAATATCATGTTGTATTCTGTCCAAAATATCGACGTCCCGTTCTTGTAGATGGTGTTGATGATCGCTTAAAGGAGTTGATTAAAGAAACCTGTGATCAATTGAATGTCGAAATCATTGAAATGGAAATCATGCCCGATCATGTACATTTGCTTATGGAAGTAGATCCACAATATGGAATTCACAAAGCAGTTAAAAGAATCAAGGGCTATTCTTCTAGAGTGTTGAGACAGGAGTTTCCTTGGTTGAAATCAAGGATCCCAACGCTATGGACCAATAGCTATTTTGTATCTACAGTAGGTGGTGCACCACTTTCTGTAATCAAGCAGTATATTGAAGATCAAAAAACGTTTAGGTGATATCTATGCAATTAACAGAAACAGTCAAGCTTTATCCAAACAAATATCAAACAGAATTAATCAAGGCAACGATGACAGAGTATATTTCTACAGTCAATCATCTTGTTTTTGATGCAATCAATGGAAGAACTATTACAAAGATGACAACGGCAGATGTAAAGGTGAATCTTCCAAGTGCCTTATGTAATCAATGTATCCGAGATGCCAAGTCCATCATAAGAAAATATAATAAGGCTTTAAGAAATTCAAATACTAAAGTAAGACTTCCTGTTTTGAAAAAAATGTGTTGTTATATCAACAATCAAAATTTTAGAATCAATGATGACAGTATTGGCTTTCCAGTAATCATCAATGGAAAGTCAAAACGTATATCAGTCAAAACAAAAATGTCAGAAAGACAGAAATCAATTTTTTCATCCAGTAAATTAGGAACGATGCGCATTGTTGTAAAAGGACATGATCTCGTAGCACAGATCGTCTATGATGCAAAAGAAGATTCTGCTTCTTCAAATGACAATGTCATGGGTGTTGATCTTGGAATCAAATGTCCTGCTGTAAGCTATTGTCCAGATGGAAGTGTCAAGTTTTATGGAAATGGAAGAAAAAACAAATATATAAGAAGACACTACAATAATCTTAGAAAAAGATTTCAAAAAGCTAAGAAGCCAAAGGCAGTTGTTAAGATCAACAACAAAGAACAACGTATCATGAAAGATATAGATCATAAGCTAAGTCGTGAAATTGTAAATACAGCAAAAGCTCATGATGTATCCGTAATCAAATTAGAGCGACTTCAAAACATCCGCTCTACGACAAGAACAAGTCGAAAAAACAATCATAGCCTGCATACATGGTCGTTCTATAGACTAGCTACATTTATAGAATACAAAGCAAAACTGGCAGGCATAGAAGTTGAGTATGTAGATCCAGCGTATACAAGTCAAATTTGTCCGATATGTGGAAGAATCCAACATGCAAAAGACAGGAATTATACGTGCAGATGTGGATATCAAACACACAGGGATCTGCTAGGTGCAATAAATATAAGCCACTCAATTGAGCATATTGGTAACAGATATACTGCCTAGAGAACTATAAGTTCTGCTCTAGGAAGGTAATGGCATACCCCTAACTTGCACTGCGACCTATCAGAAATGAACTGGTCAGCCAACAATGTTGGCAGGTAGCAAGAATCTCCTGTCTTTAGACATGGGGAGTGTCAAAACAATAATATTTAGTGAATGTAGTATGTTAGAATGTAATAAAGATCTTGAACTTTATTATTTAGATTCTTTTAAAATAGTACATGAAAAGTAGACTCTTTATAAAAGTCTGCTTTTTAAATTACATTTTTTGGTGTATTCTTAACAATAAAAAGAGTAAAATAGGCTTTGGAGGTGAGACTATGTTGTTGTTTGGACATAGAGGTTATAGTGATCAATATTCTGAAAATACAATGTTAGCTTTTTCAAAAGCTATTGAAAGTTGGATTTGATGGTATTGAAACAGATGTGCATAAAACAAAGATGGTGTTTCTTGTTTTATGTCATGATGAAAAAATCAATCGAACAAGTGATGGAAAAGGTTATATTAAAGATATGACTTATGAAGAGCTTTGTGCATATAATTTTGGAACAAAAGAAAATCCTCAAAGAATTCCTTTGTTGAAAGAATTATTGGAATTATGTAAAGGAAAAAATGTAAAGATCAACTTAGAAATTAAAACAAATAAAATTCAATATCCAGGAATAGAACTAGAAAGCTATCAAATGATCAAAGAAATGGGGATGCTAGATCAAGTTTTCTTTTCAAGTTTTTATGTTGATTCTCTTTATAAATTAAGAGCAATTGATTCATCTTTATATTTAGGTTATCTTTTTGAAGATGATTATGAAAAAAATAAACAATTATGTTTAACACAAAAATTTCATGTACATGCACGTGAAGATTTTCTAGATGAAGATGAAATTGCACTCTTTTTAAAAGCTGGATTAGACATCAATACATGGGGTGTAAAGAACCGTTTTAGATATGCTTATTTTAAGGAAAAAGGTGTCAATATTGTTATTGCAAATAAAAATTTTAAGAAATTAAAAATGTAATCGCTTACGTTATTCTTTTCACATCAAACGAGCGATAATGCTTGTTTTTTTTATGTTTTTCATGTAAGATGGTTGTGTACAAATGAAAAATTTCACAATAGTTATGGAGGAAATAAAATGGCAGAAAAAAAAACCCGTACAACAAGCTGTCCCAACTGAAGCAGAAACTGATGCTCATGTTGATGACCTTGTAAACAAAGCTTTAAAAGCTTTAGAAGAATTTGAAGATTTTACACAAGAACAAGTAGACTACATCGTCGCTAAATGCTCTGTAGCTGGACTAGACCATCATGGTATTTTAGCTGAAGCTGCAGTTAACGAAACAGGACGTGGAGTATTTGAAGATAAAGCTGTTAAAAACTTATTTGCATGTGAATATGTTACTAACAATTTACGTCATTTAAAAACAGTAGGGATCATCAATGAAGATCCATTAACTGGTATTACTGAAATTGCTGAACCAGTAGGTGTTGTTTGTGGTATCGTTCCAACAACTAACCCAACTTCAACAGTAATTTTCAAATCATTAATCGCTTTAAAAACAAGAAACCCAATCATTTTCTCGTTTCACCCAGCGCTCATGAAAGTTCAAAACAAGCTGCTATCGTAATTAGAGATGCTGCTATTGCTGCTGGCGCACCAGAAAACTGTATCCAATGGTTATCAATTAAATCTATGTATGCTACTAATGCATTAATGAATCACCCAGGTGTTGCAACTATCTTAGCAACTGGTGGTAACGCAATGGTTAAAGCTGCATATTCATGTGGAAAACCTGCTTTAGGTGTAGGTGCTGGTAACGTACCTGCATATGTTGAAAAAAACATGTGTATTACCAAGAGCTGTAAATGATATCGTATTATCAAAATCTTTCGACAATGGTATGATTTGTGCTTCTGAACAAGCAGCAATCGTTGACCAAGAAATCTACAGTGATTTCATGAAAGAAATTAAAAGATTCCATGTTTACTTTGTAAACAAAGAAGAAAAAGCTAAACTTGAAAAATTCATGTTTGGTGCAGAAGCTTATTCAGACAATGTTGCTCAAGCTAAATTAAATCCAAATGTTGTAGGTAAACCTGCTGAATGGATTGCTGAACAAGCTGGATTCAAAGTGCCTGCTGAAACACAAATTATCTGTGCTGAATGTAAAGAAGTAGGACCAAATGAACCATTAACTAGAGAAAAATTATCTCCAGTATTAGCTATCTTAAAAGCTAAAAGCACTGATGATGGTATCGCTAAAGCAGCTGCAATGGTTGAATTTAACGGTTTAGGTCACTCTGCTGCAATTCATACAGAAGATCATGAAATTTCTAAAAAATTCGGACATGCATGTAAAGCAATCCGTATCATTGAAAACGCTCCATCAACATTCGGTGGTATTGGATCAGTATATAATGCATTCATTCCATCATTAACATTAGGTTGTGGTTCTTACGGACATAACTCAGTATCTAACAACGTAAGTGCTGTTAACTTAATCAATATTAAGAGAATAGGGAGACGTAATAACAATATGCAATGGGTTAAACTTCCTCCAAAAGTATACTTTGAAAAGAATTCAATTAGATACTTAAGAGATATGAAACATATGGAAAAAGCCATGATCGTTACTGATAGAAGTATGGTAAATCTTGGTTATGTTGAAAAAATCGAAGACGTTATTAGAAGAAGACGTAATCATGTAGATATCGAATTATTCTTTGATGTTGAACCAGATCCAAGTATTGATACTGTAAGAGAAGGGGTAGAATTAATGAGAAAATTCGAACCTGATTGTATCATTGCTTTAGGTGGGGGATCATCAATGGATGCTGCTAAAGTTATGTGGTTAATGTATGAAAACCCAGAAGTTAACTTTGATGATATCAAACAAAAATTCATGGATATCAGAAAACGTGCTTTCAAATTCCCTGAATTAGGTAAAAAAGCAAAAATGATCTGTATCCCAACTACATCAGGAACTGGATCAGAAGTTACTCCTTCGCAGTTATCACTGATAAGAAAGAAAACAAAAAATATCCATTAACTGACTATGCTTTAACACCAACTATCGCTATCGTTGACCCTGAATTCGTAATGTCATTACCAGGAGCAATCGCTGCTGATACAGGTATCGACGTATTAACTCATGCGGTTGAAGCTTACGTTTCAATCTTAGCATCTGACTTTACTGATGGATGGGCTAAACAAGCTGTTAAATTAGTATTTGAATACTTAGAAGAATCAGTTAAGAAAGGTACTCCAATTGCTAGAGAAAAAAATGCATAATGCTGCAACTATCGCAGGTATGGCATTCGCAAATGCGTTCTTAGGAATGAACCACTCATTAGCTCATAAAATTGGTGGAGAATGGCATATTCCTCATGGTAGAACTAATGGTATCTTATTACCACACGTAATTAGATATAACGGAACTATTCCAACTAAATTAAATATCTGGCCAAAAATTGAAAACTATAAAGCTGATGTTAAATTCATGGAATTAGCTCAATTAATTGGATTAAATCCTAAAACTCCAGCTGAAGGTGTTGAAATGTTCGCTGATGCTTGTGAAGAATTATGTCACAAAGTAGGTGTTGCATCTAACGTAGAATCTCAAGGTATCTCAAGAGAAGCTTGGGAAGAATCAGTTCATAGAATTGCTATGAATGCTTACGAAGATCAATGTACACCAGCTAACCCTAGAATGCCTATGGTTAAAGATATGGAAGATATCTTACGTAAAATTTACGATTACAAAAATAAATTTGATAAATAATAGTTAAGGTAGGCATGTCCTACCTTTTCTTTTTATATTTTTGTAACGGAATTTATTCACATTTTATTATGAACAACAAAAAGAGGACTTTGAACTATATGCACAATTAGCAAATTATGAAACGCAGTTTTATGAGTAAGAATTTCTCTTAAGAGAAAGTTCATAATGAATTCATATAAAATTGTTATATTAATCATGTCAGATGAAGACAATATAATAAACAAGTATAAGTGACCCCTCTCCCAAAAAATCACTTATATGCAAGGAAAGGAATATTTGTTCCTTTTTTTGTGTAAAAATAATAAATTTATTATTGCAATAAATATTTAATATTGTTAGAATAAGAAAGGGCAATACAGTGTCTTCCATAGGAAGGCACTTTTTATTTTTATAGATACTAGAGGAGGATAGAAAATGGCTAAATACATATTTGTAACAGGTGGAGTTGTGTCTGGTCTTGGTAAAGGGTTAACAGCTGCATCTTTAGGAAGAATATTAAAAACAAAGAGGACAAAAAGTCTTCATGCAAAAATTAGATCCGTATATTAACGTTGATCCAGGAACAATGTCACCTTATCAACATGGGGAAGTATTTGTTACTGCAGATGGGGCAGAAACAGACTTAGACTTAGGACATTATGAAAGATTTATTGATGAACAATTAAATAAAACTCATCAATTACAACAGGTAGAATTTATAGTAACGTTATTTCAAAAGAAAGACGTGGAGATTATTTAGGAGCTACTGTACAAGTTGTTCCTCATATTACAAATGAAATTAAAGAAAGAATTTATGCAGCGGCACGTAGTTCTAAAGCAGATATCGTCATTACTGAAATTGGTGGAACAACAGGAGATATCGAAGTTTACCTTTCATTGAAGCTATCCGCCAAGTAAGATTAGATTTAGGATATGAAAATACTGTTTATATTCATACAACTTTACTTCCATACATTGGAGCAAGTCATGAAGTAAAAACAAAACCAACACAACATAGTGTTAAAGAATTAAGAGGTTTAGGTATTCAACCAGACTTTATTGTTTGTCGTAGTGAACATCATATTGAAAAAGAATTAAAAGACAAAATTTCATTATTCTGTAATGTACCAACACAAAATGTTATTTCTAACTACGATGTAGAAAATTTATATGAATTACCACGTATGTTATTAGATCAAAAATGGATGATTTAGTATTACAACATTTACAAATCAATGCACCTGCAGCACATATGGATGAATGGGATGCTTTAGTTAACCGTGTTAAAAACTTAAATCAAGAATTAAATATTGCTTTAGTTGGAAAATATGTTCAATTACCTGATGCTTATTTATCAGTTAATGAAGCTTTAAGACATGCAGGATATTATGTAAATAGTGTTGTTAATATTGATTTTATTAATTCAGAAGAATTAAATAAAGAAAATGTAGCAGAAAGATTAAAAGATGCTGATGGAATTATCGTTCCAGGTGGATTTGGTGATCGTGGTATTGCTGGTATGATTGATGCTATTGAATATGCGCGTACTAATAAAGTTCCACTTTTAGGTATTTGTTTAGGTATGCAATTAATAACAATTGAGTATGCAAGAAATGTATGTGGGATTAAAGATGCTAATTCATTAGAATTTGATGAATTATGTAAAAATCCAGTTATTAACTTAATGTCAGATCAATCTTTAGAAGATATGGGTGGTACACAAAGATTAGGTGATTATGAATGTCAATTAAATCCAGGTACACATGCTTATCGTCTTTATGGAAAAGAAATGATTAAAGAAAGACATCGTCATAGATATGAATTTAATAATAATTATAAAGACGTTTTAGTTGAAAATGGCTTAAAAGTTGCAGGATTTAACCCAGAAAGAAATCTTGTAGAAATTGTTGAGTTAGAAGATCATCCTTACTATGTAGGATGTCAATTCCATCCAGAATTTACTTCAAGACCAAACCGTGCACAACCATTATTCCAAGGGTTAATTTCAGCAGCACATGATCGTAAATATAATAAATAATTAAAAGAAACAATATCTTAGGGTATTGTTTCTTTTGGTATAAAAAAGGAGATTGTCAAAGCAATCTCCAAATTTTTATTTCTTAGGTAATTTAAATGAGCTTTTTAATGAAACGATTCTATTAAATACAAAATGATCATCTGTAGAATCTTTGGTATCAATACAGAAATATCCATTTCTTACAAATTGGAATGAATCACCAGGTTTATATTTTTCAATAGCTGGTTCAACATAACAATCTTCAATAACAGTTAATGAATTAGGATTTAAGTTTAAAGATCCATCTTCATTATAAACACCTTTTTCTTCATCAACTAAGTTTTCATATAAACGAGCTGTTACTTTTTTACAATGATGAACAGGAACCCAATGAATTGTTCCTTTTACTTTTCTACCTGTAAATCCTGTACCATTTTTAGTAATAGGATCATAAGTACAATGAACAACAGTAACTTTTCCATTTTCATCTTTTTCAAAATCAACACATTTAACGAAATAAGCATTCATTAAACGAACTTCATTTCCTGGGAACAATCTAAAATATTTTTTAGGTGGTTCTTCCATAAAGTCATCACGATCAATCCATAATTCTCTTTCAAATGGAACTTTTTCATAACCTAAATCAGGATTTTCCATGTTGACCATCGCATCTAAATATTCAACTTGTCCTTCGGGATAGTTATCGATAACTAATTTAATAGGATCTAAAACAGCCATCACACGAGGTGCTTTAGGTTTTAAATCATTACGAATACAATATTCTAACATTGCGTAATCATTTGATGAGTTACTTTTTGTAACACCAACTAATTCCATAAAAGATTTAATGGATTCTGGTGTAAATCCTCTACGTCTTAAAGCAGCGATTGTGACTAGTCGAGGATCATCCCAACCATCAACAATACCTTCATCTACTAAACGTTTAATATAACGTTTTCCTGTAATAACATTTGTTAAATAAAGTTTTGCGAATTCAATTTGTTTTGGTGGATGTTCATAACCAATTTCTTGAACGACCCAATCATATAAAGGACGATGATCTTCAAATTCAAGAGTACAAATTGAATGAGTAATTCCTTCAATGGCATCTTCAATTGGATGAGCAAAGTCATACATTGGATAAATACACCATTTATCTCCTGTATTATGGTGTGTCATTCTGGCAACACGATAAATAATAGGATCACGCATATTGATATTTGATGAAGCCATATCAATTTTAGCTCTTAATACTTTTGATCCATCTTCAAATTCACCATTTTTCATTCTTTCGAATAAATCTAAGTTTTCTTCGATTGAACGATTACGATATGGAGAATCCTTACCAGGTTCTGTTAAAGTACCACGGTATTCTCTAATTTGTTCAGGACTTAAATCACAAACATAAGCTTTTCCTTTTTTGATTAAAAGAACAGCAGCTTCATACATTTGATCAAAATAGTTTGAAGCAAATTTGATATCACCATCATATTTAGCACCTAACCATTCTACATCTGAAACAATACTTTTCGACGAATTCTGTTTTTTCTTTCATTGGATTTGTATCATCGAAACGTAAATTGAATGTTCCATTATATTTTTTAGCTAATCCATAATTTAATAAGATTGATTTAGCATGACCAATGTGTAATAACCATTGGTTCAGGAGGAAAACGTGTTGCAATTTTTGTATATTTTCCTTCCGCTAAATCTTGATCTATAATTTTTTTCAATAAAATTTTTACTTACTACTTCTTCTTTATCCATAGGAAGTCCTCCCATAATTTTTATATGTCTTAGTTTACCATATTTTCCTTGATTATAAACATCCTATACTTCATAAATTAGAAAATATGTGCTAGAATGTTTGCGGAAGGTGATAACATGTTTAGAATAGGACAATCGATTGATATTCATCAATTAGTAGAAGGAAGAGATTTATATATTGGTGGTGTAAAAATTGATCATGATAAAGGTTTATTAGGACATAGCGATGCAGATGTTTTATTACATGCCATTATTGAAAGTATTATTGGGGCATTAGGTCTTGGTGATATTGGAAAACATTTTCCAGATACGGATCCTCAATATAAAGGAATTTCTTCAATGGTTTTATTGGAACATTGTTATCAACTGATGGATAAAGAAGGTTATGAAATCAATAACCTTGATAGTATTATTATGTGTGAAGCACCTAAGATGGCTCCACATATTCAAAAAATGAGAGAAAATGTCGCAAGTAAATTACATTGTGACATCAGCCAAATTAACATTAAAGCAACACGTGGAGAAAAACTTGGTTTTGTCGGCAGACAAGAAGGAATGGTAGCTCAAGCGGTTGTATTATTAAGGAAAAAAGGAGTATAGAAATGGCAAAAGTAAGAACAAGATTTGCACCTAGTCCAACTGGATATATGCATATCGGTAACTTAAGAACAGCATTATATGAATATTTAATTGCTAAACATGATCATGGAGATTTTATTTTAAGAATTGAAGATAACTGATCAAGAAAGAGAAGTTGAAGGTGCTGTTGATATGATCTATAAGTTATGGATCAAACAGGATTAGGTTATGATGAAGGACCTAATAAACCAGGAGAAGTTGGACCTTATGTTCAATCTGAAAGATTAGCTATTTATAAAGAATATGCTGATAAATTAGTTGAATTAGGGGGAGCTCATATTGTTTCATGTGATGAAGAAACAATCAATAAAGCAAAAGAAGAATCTGATAATGAAGAATTAGGATATATTGATCCTTGTAAACATCTTTCTTTAGAAGAAGCAAAACAAAGAATCGCTAATGGTGAAAAATATGTTGTTAGACAAACAATTCCAAGTACTGGAATTACTTCTTTTGAAGATGAAGTTTATGGACATATTAAAGTAGAAAATGCTGGACTTGCTGAAGGGGTTTTATTAAAGAGTGATGGTTATCCAACTTATAACTTTGCGAATATTGTTGATGATCATTTAATGAATATTACACATGTTGTAAGAGGAAATGAATATTTATCTTCAACACCTAAATATAATTTAATTTATCAAGCATTTGGATGGGATGTACCATCATATATTCATTGTCCACCTGTTATGAAAGATGAAAAACATAAATTATCAAAACGTAATGGGGATGCATCTTATCAAGATTTAATTAATAAAGGTTTCTTAAATGAAGCAATCTTAAATTATATTGCTTTACTTGGATGGTCACCTGAAGGTGAACAAGAAATCTTCTCATTAGATGAATTAATTGAAGCGTTTGATGTTAAACGTATTTCTAAATCTGGGGCTATTTTTGATATGAATAAATTAAAATGGATCAATAGCCAATATATTAAAAAATTGGATACAAAACAATTAACAGAATTATGTTTACCATTCTTAAAAGAAGCTTATGATTTAAGCAATAAAAGTGAAGCATGGATTGAAAAATTAGTAGAAGTGCATAGAGATCATATTTCTTGTGGTGAAGAAATCGTTGAACAAGTTAAATTATTCTTTGAAGATGAAATTCATTTAGAAGAAGAAGCTATTGAATTTATGAAAGATGAAGCTATTCCAAATACTTTAGCTGTATTTAAATCTAAAGTCGCAGAATTAGCTGAAGAAGATTTTAAACAAGATCAAATTTTTGCTTGTATTAAAGCGACACAAAAAGAAGCAAAAGCAAGAGGAAAAATGTTATACATGCCTTTACGTATTGCGACAACTGGTATTATGCATGGTCCTGATTTAGCAGCTTCTATGGAATTATTAGGTAAAGAAAAAGTATTAAAAAGATTAGGATAGGAAATTACTCTTTATCCTTTTTATGTTTTTTACATAGAGTTTTGATTTATGTTGCTTTTTTTGAAATGAAGGCATAATATATTGTCAAAAGTACGGTACTTTTCACAAAAAAGACATAATGAGATGGTATAATAGGTTAGAAAGAGGTGATAACAATGAAGAAGAAAATAATTGGTATTGTTTTAACATTCTTTGTTGTTGTAAGTACTCTTCTTACGATTTTTGCTTTTAGAATAACACCCGTTACTTTAAAAAGAGATACTTTTGTTTATGAATATGGAACACCAATTTCTAATAATCCGGCAGATTATGTCAATGCTAATGTAAATGTTATTAATGAGGTACAATTAAATTTTTTCTAATTTAAAAAAATGAGATAGGTGTTTTATAAAAGTATCGGCTTCTTATGCGGGAGTAGAATTTCCATTTTACATCAAAATTCAAGATACAACAAAACCAGTTGTAACTTTAAAACAAGTTGTTTTTAATGTGAATTTAAATGAAGAAATTAGTGCTTTGAATTTGATTGATAAAGTAGATGATCAATCAAAAGTTATTGCTTATTTTTTAGAGGATGATGGAACAAAAAATACAACTCTTAAATTCACAAAAAAAGGTTCTTATATAGTTAATATTCTTGTAGAAGATGTAGTGGGAAATCAAGCGGCTAAATTAAGAGCTAAGATTGTTGTGGGAAGCTTAGGAAATCATCCAACGCTTGAAGGTATTGATGATGTTGAAATTGTTCAAGGAACACATTTTGATATTATGGAAGGTGTTAAAGCTAGTGATGGTAATGGAAATGATATTACACATCAAATTAAGATTTTGAAAAATACAGTCAATACTGAAGAAGTAGGAACCTATGAAGTTATTTACTCAATTACAAATAGTCAGGGTAATAATATTCAAAGAACAAGAAAAGTAGAAGTGATTAAAAATGAAAGTGAGAAGAAAAAATGAGTGTAACTTTAGCGATGATTGTGATATCCGTAGCCATTTATGTCATTATTAATTTTATAGATCATTCAGATGAAAAATCAGTGTTAGCTATTAAATATGGAGCTTTTTATCCTCCTAAAATAGAATATAAACAAGAGTATTGGCGCTTTTTAACAGCTAATTTTGTTCATGTTGATTTAGTTCATATTTTTATGAATTGTTATGCACTTTATTATTTGGGTGGAACTTCTTTGAACCTTTTTTTGGGAAGTTTAGAATATTTGTATTTAGTATTAATTTCTGGAATTTTTTCTTATCTTATTACTTATATGACATCTAAAAAGAGGGACGTTATCAAAATACGATTACTTTAGGTGCAAGTGGTATTTTTTATGGGTTTTTGGGAGCTATTGTGACTTTAGGTGTTGTTTTTCAAGGACCATTTTTAATGGTTTTAAAACAATTTATTCCTGTCATTGCTATTAATGTTGTTTTTACGTTGGCAGATAAAAATATTTCTAAAACAGGGCATTTAGGTGGCTTTATTGGTGGTGTTATTGCTATGCTAGTGCTTATTGGAAGTGGCTTATGCGTTTATTAATTGATGGAGATGCTTGTCCTGATCGTCAAAAAGTTATTGAACTTGCTTTGCATTATGGAGTAGAAGTTTTATTTGTTTATTGATTTTGCACATGTTATTGAAGATGAAAGAATTCAAATAATTATGTGTGAAGTAGGAAAAGATAGTGTTGATCAAATGATTCTTTCTTATTTACAAGAAGGTGATCTATTGATTAGTCAAGATTATGGACTTGCAAGTTTAGCTTTGCTTAAAAAGTAACGATACTTCATGTATCGGGGAAAAGAATTACAGAAGATAATATTAATAATTTGTTGACTTCTCGTTATTTAGGGCATCTTTCTAGAAAACAACATAAGCATGTAAAAGGATCTAAAAAAAGGAATTATAGGACAACACAATTCTTTTTAAGAGAATTAGAAAAGATATTTATTGAAAATAAAATAAACGAAGAAAAAGCAATACTAGAATAAACATCTAGCATTGCTTTGTTTTTATTTTCCAGAATTTCCATAGTTTTTAAGCACACGAGCACTTGGATCATCAACATCACAGTTTCCCATTCTTTATTTGGCATCCAGAAATCTTTGATCCATTTTCCTTGTTTGTGGGAAGAATGATTCAAATATCTCTATACATTAATGATTCTTTGGTGAAAGGTGTACAATATGAATATTTATCTTTAGCATTTAAAACATCTTCATCACTGTATTTATCTTCAGCTAATTCTTTTAAATAATCTACCATTGAATGACCAACAGCATCAGAAAAAGCTGCTTTTTCTCTAAATAAAATATCGTGTGGTAAATAATCAGTTCTTTCAAAAGCATGTCTTAACAAATATTTTCCTTTATTATAAAC
>ENA-OQAS01000685-OQAS01000685.1-human-gut-metagenome-genome-assembly--contig:-NODE-685-length-17443-cov-2.155867_pt1 | contig 17443 bp, 23 predicted proteins | sample MGYA00242733_ERZ504523 | MGnify/ENA primary metagenome ERZ504523 (study PRJEB26092, sample SAMD00036239) | human gut metagenome | host: Homo sapiens | study: EMG produced TPA metagenomics assembly of... | reverse complement strand
TCCCGACGGATCGGGTGGAACCGCTCATGGTTCTGACGATCCGCTGGTTTGGGAGGCGGCAGATATCGTCGTTTCTGCGGGGTAGGGTCTACTTCAAATTTACAACGAAGATTGAGCGTAGGGTATTCACGTGCAGGTCGTATTATGGACTTGTTGGAAGCGAAAGGTATTGTTGGTCCACAAAATGGATCTAAACCACGTGAAGTTTTAGTTGATGCCTTAGAGTTAGAGACACTCAAGGCATTTGAAGAGCATGATTCACAGTAATTCGGGGGTTTTCGATGCATCAAATCAGCTTCGGTAACGTGCTTAAAGAGGCACGTTTAGCCAGAGGACTCGATCTTGCTGTCGTTTCCCGTGAGCTACGTATCAGACAAGATATTTTAGTTGCTATTGAAAATAGTGACTTTGCTCGTATGCCTTCTCGAGGTTATGCGAGAAACATGATTATTGCTTATGCTCGTCTTGTGGGACTAAATCCGCAAGATATTTCTCGTATGTATCTTGATCAAGAGTATGCACATCAAGTTGAAAAGGCTCATCGTTCTGTGGGAAATACCATTCAGATGCATAATGAGCCCTATCAACATTCCGGCTCTACTCAAAGGGGTGCAACAGGACGATTTAATCAAGTGGACCGTTCTAGCCGCAATTATCGTTCGTCTTATAATTCGGATCAAACGCGAGCAACTCAAAGAACTACTCAAAGCAATGCTTATGATGGGAGCTCAAATGGATTTGGAAGGCGCATGTACTCTCAAAATGCCGACGAGCCACCTTATGCTCCGCGTAACAACGCTCCAGTTGCCCATCGAGCTCGTCGATCGGCTATGACCGATGGACGCTACACCAATTTATATTCTGCACCAAAGAATATTCCTAACCCTAATAGAAATCGCAATATCATAATTGGGGTAGTTGTTGCGGCTGTTTTAGTAATTGCGCTTATAGTTGCGCTCTTTTTGACTCATCGCTCTGAGCCTCAGACTAACATTCCGGTAACTGGCGTTGACGTTACCGCGCAACAGTCGACCAATACTGAAGAAACACAAGAACAACCTGTTACAGAAACAGCTCCTACAGAATTTACTTTACGCTATGAAGTTGCTGAAGGATCTGAGTCGTATATCGAAGTGTATGTTGATGATGAAGTGCAAGAATCTTCTACGGTTGATGGTCCTGCACAACAATCTTACACTTCGTCGGGAACTATCAGATTTGTTTCCACTGAAACGAGTGGGGTTACCCTTTATATTAACGATGAAGCAGTGACTCTCGAAACGAATGATTCAGGTATTGTTAATACCACCTTTACGTTTGAAGAAATTTTAAATCAGTGGTACGAGAATCATCCCAATGCTACGCGAGATACCACTCAGCAATCTTCTTCGAATAGTTCTAACACCTCTTCTGGTTCGACTAGTAGCTCTTCGCAGTCTCAAGTAACGCGCGTAGTGGTAGCAGCACTTCAAGTTCTCAGGAGTAGAAACTTCTTCCTTATGTTTTATAGGACAGAAGTAATTAGGTAATATGAGGTAAGTAATCTGACGAACACTGAAAGGATATTCAATGGCTAAAGACTCTAGCTTTGATGTTGTTTCACAAATTGATATGCAAGAAGTGGATAACGCTTATGGACAGGCGAAGAAAGAAATTTCTCAGCGTTACGACTTAAAAGGTTCAGGTGCCGATATTTCACTTGATAAAAGTGGCAAAACTATAACAATTTCGGCCCCCAGCGATTTTGTTTGTAAGCAAGTAATGGATGTCTTGACTTCTAAGCTGATTAAGCGTGGTATTGAACTAAACGCTTTGAATTGGGGAAAGATTGAGGCAGCCAGTGGTGCAACCGTGCGACAAACTGCCAAAATTATTGAAGGTATCGACAAGGAAACCGCTGGGAAAATTAATAAAGACATTAAGTCCACAAAATTAAAAGTAAAGGTCACTATCGAAGGTGATAAGCTTCGTGTTTCGGGACCGAAAATTGATACCCTGCAGGAAGTTATCGCCTTTTTAAAGGACCAGGATTACGGTCAACCGCTTCAATTTGTAAACTACCGATAGAAAGTTTGTGGCTGGCATGCCAAAGCAAATTGCATTCCTTACCTTAGGATGCGCAAAAAACGAGGTTGATTCTGCGCAAATGCAGGAAGATCTTGTGCGCGCTGGTTTCGAGATTGTCGATATCGAGTCATCATACGATGCACTCGTTATAAATACTTGTGCCTTTATTCAACCTGCTATTGAAGAAAGTATTGATACTATTCTTGATGCCGCAGCACTTGAGTCAATTTCGACTGGTAAGACGAAATTAATTGTTGCAGGTTGTCTTCCTTCGCGCTTTGGTAAAGAACTTGAAAGCGAGTTAAGCGAGGTAAGCGCTTTTGTTCCCTGTAATGAGGAAGATTCCCTTGTTGAAGTGTTGTTTTCCTTATTTCCGAACGCTGAAAGAAAATCGCGTATCGTTGAATTCGAATATGCTCCCAGTGAATATGTAAAAATTTCTGATGGCTGTAGTCGTCGATGCGCGTTTTGCACCATTCCTCTTATACGTGGTCCCTATCATAGCTTTAGTTTTGAAAGTATACGTAATGACGTTATTACTAAAATTCAAGGAGGCGCTAAGGAGATTGTTCTTATTGCCCAAGATTCTGGAATTTGGGGTCTTGATCTGAGTCCTCGTGAAACACTTGCGAGCTTACTTGAACGACTTGCGACTGAGTTCAGCAATACCTGGTTCCGTGTTTTATATTTACAGCCTGCAGGAATAACTGATGAGCTGATGAGGGTTATGGCAACTTATGACAATATCTGTAATTACCTTGATATCCCTCTTCAGCATTGCGATCCAACAATTTTAAAAACTATGAATCGAAGTGGATCATACGATGAGTTTATGGATATGATCTCTCGGCTGCGCTCTCGAATACCCGATATCACTTTGCGTACCACCTTGATAGTGGGATATCCTGGTGAAACCGATGCGCAATTTGATGCCCTTTGTGATTTTGTTGAAAATGCCGAATTTGATTATGTTGGGGTTTTTGCTTTCTCTCCTGAGGAAGGAACTGTTGCGGCAACTTTGCCTGATCAAATCGATGAGGAAACTAAACAGGATCGACTTCAGACAATCCGCGATATCGCCGATGCTGTTTCATCGCAAAAAATCGCACAACGCATTGGTAAGCATGAGAAACTACTAGTGCTTGGAACTGAGGAAGATGGACAACTATTTGGAAGATGCCCATCGCAAGCTCCGAAGTTGATGGGGTTACTTATATCGATCAAGGTGAAATTGGTTCGATCATTCCCTGCATAATCGAAGATACTTTGCTATACGAGATGGAGGCATCTCGTGTCTAATCCTTCTAATTCAGAACAGGCTTTATTAACTCCTGCTAATGTGGTAACCATGGTACGAATCCTGCTCGTCCCCGTTTTCGTGGTTGCCTTTATCTCTCCGTGGCCTGAATATTTTCCTTCATGGCCTGATGCAGAATTATGGAAACCCTGGATTGCTGCTTTTATTTTTGCTCTCTTATCTTGTACCGATGCGGTGGATGGTTATCTGGCAAGAAGTAGGGGAGAAGTAACTAATTTTGGCAAATTTATCGATCCGCTTGCAGACAAAATATTAGTCGCAGCTGCTCTTCTTGCTCTTGTGGAGCTACAACTTCTGCCATCATGGGTTGCTTTGGTTATTCTTGGTCGTGAGTTTATTGTTTCAGGTTTGCGAATGCTTGTTGCAACTCATGGGATTGTTATTGCGGCAAGTTGGTACGGAAAAGCTAAAACGGTATTTCAAATCATTGCGATTCTTCTCTTTATTATTAAGGGATCTCCACTTCTTTTAGGTCTTCATAGCTCCATGGAAGGTATCATGTACGTAATATCGTGGGTTTTCATGATTATTGCTCTGATCCTTACCGTAGTATCAATGTGCGATTACTTTATTAAATGCGCCCCTATTTTTAAATTTAATCCCGAAGACTCGTTTTCGAATTTCTCACATGAGGGAATCAAAAACGCACAACCGCTCCCATGGCAGGCAAGCGAAATTGTCCTCAAGGATCGTATCCAAGAAGAAGCTTCACAGGTTATTAAGCTTGCAATAGATCAAAACAAAACTCTCTCTACTGCCGAGAGTTGCACGGGGGGGTTGATTGGCGGTACTTTAACGGCGATTTCAGGTAGTTCATCAGCCGTTGAAGGTGGCGTAATAAGCTATTCAAATAACGTAAAACAGATTGTTTTGGGGGTATCAGCGCGCGATATTGAGCAAGTTGGTGCCGTAAGCAGTGAAGTAGCGGCTCAGATGGCTGATGGATCCCGTAAAACTTGCCAAAGCGATATTGCGGTATCTGTTACTGGCATTGCAGGACCAGGTGGTGCGGTTCCTGGCAAACCAGTTGGCACTGTTTGGTTTGGTTTATCACTGATTCTTACACAAAGACTTTTGTGCGGCATTTTAGGGGAAATAGAGGAGAAGTAAGAAGCCAAACGGTGCTATTTGCTCTTGAGCTCTACCAAGTTGCGCTTAAAGGCGGATATGTTTTCCAGACGAATCAGATTGGTTAGATGATACTGAATCGCTTTCATGATATTACGTAGCAGATTCTTCATAATGCTGGTTATAGATAAATACTTTATCTATAGTTCTCTTTTATTAACTTGCTGCTTTAACCTGATGTGTGATTCGTAGTTGTTTTATATGAGATTGAAGCTAGATTCAGCAACTACTATATAACTAAAGAATTCTTAATCAATAAGATCGCTTGCATACGAACACCTGTTCGTGTATGCTCTATATCGTCAAACGTAGAAAACCTTTACGGAGGAACAAATGAGCCAGGACAAAGAAAAGGCCTTAAAAATCACCACTGATCAAATTGAACAAAAATTTGGTAAAGGGTCAATTATGAAATTAGGGGAATCTACCAATTGCAGGTAGGAGTTATCCCCACTGGCGCTCTTCCTCTTGATGTTGCATTAGGTATCGGGGGTGTTCCTCGAGGCCGAATTGTTGAAATCTATGGCCCTGAGTCAAGCGGTAAAACTACTATTGCACTTCATATTATTGCTGAAGCTCAAGCTGCAGGAGGGGTTGTAGCTTTTATCGACGCAGAACACGCCCTTGATCCTGTCTATGCTGCAAAATTAGGGGTAGATGTTGATGAGATGCTTATCTCCCAACCAGATACGGGTGAGCAGGCCTTAGAAATATGCGACATGCTTGTTCGTTCGGGCGCAATTGACTGTGTGGTAATCGACTCGGTTGCAGCACTGGTTCCCCGAGCCGAAATAGAAGGGGAAATCGGTGATACTACCGTCGGTCTTCAAGCTCGTCTTATGAGTCAGGCGCTTCGCAAGCTTGCTGGCTCTCTCTCACGTTCTAACACCACTTGCATCTTTATTAATCAGCTTCGTGAAAAAATTGGTGTTATGTTTGGCAATCCTGAAACAACAACAGGCGGACGTGCGCTGAAGTTTTATTCAAGCGTCAGAATTGATGTGCGCAGATTTGATTCAGTAAAGAAAGATGGCGAATTTGTTGGTAACCGAGTTCGCGCTAAAGTAGTTAAGAATAAAGTGGCACCTCCCTTCCGTCAGGCAGAGTTTGACATTATGTATGGCGAAGGTATCTCTAAAGAGGGATGCATACTTGACATGGGGGTAGAAGCGGGAATTGTCAAAAAGAGTGGTTCTTGGTTTAACTATGGCGAAGAGCGCCTTGGGCAAGGAAGAGAAGCAGCAAAACGAACATTAAAAGAAAATCCTGATGTTCGCGATGAGATAGTAAATAAAATCCGTGCCGAATTTGATTTACCTGCAGTCGGAGAAGAAGTTATCTCTTCTGCTGAGTAACAAGCTTATACCTGAGAATAGTAGTAATTCGCTATGTGGTCTTGCCGATGGTTTATATAACTAAAGAAACTCTAGAACAATGGTATAAGGACTCTCAGAATCCTAGAGTTAACAAAACAACAGAGCACTCAGATTTTATGTCTTCGCCTACTGAGCCTAAATGCGAGAATGAAGCGTTTAAAAAAATTGAGCGTTTAGTTAAAGTTCGTGATAGATCAGTGGCGGAAGTAACTATGCGTCTTGAAAAAGATTCGTATTCTTCCGAGTGTATTCACAGTGCTGTTCAACGAGCTTTACGCTGTGGTTATCTTGATGATGTTCGATTTGCTGATGTTCTTATTCGGTCTCGTCTGAGAGCAAGAAAGGGCTTGCAGGAATAGTTTCTGAATTAAAGCGTCATGGCATCAATCCTGAAGTTCAGCTACCAAATTTTCCCGATGCGTATCTGTCGCTTTTTCCAAGTCAGAAAGATTCTGCTATTGCCCTTCTTTGCAAAAAACCACCAAAATCAAAGAATAAGCTACAGGCTGCGTATGCTAAATTGGTGCGCTCAGGCTATAGCTCATCTTTAGCAAGTGAGGCTGCCCGTGAATGGTACAAAACTCAAGAGTAGTGGTTTAATTGTTTAGTTCTCTTGTTTTTCTTTCTGTTCACGAAAGACACCTTTCCAAATTATCTAGTCAAAACTATAAATTTTGGCTATGATCAATATGCTTGAGCTTACGTACCAGAAACGGTACTTAATATATTTTTCTACAAGTGAATAGTGTCGCTTCATTTTTGGCGTGTGCTCTTGCCCCGGTGTACCAGGGCATTTTTAGTGTCCTTGGCTCTCGTACTAAATCGCTGTTTGAACGAAAGGGAGTTCAATGGTTGAAGTTATTGTGGCTGCAGTTGTAGCCATCGTAATAGGTTTTTTGATCGGTTATTTTCTTATGCAGAAAATGCTGCAGCAGCGAAATGCTGATGCAGCCCATGAAGCTGAAACTACCTTGGCGGAGGCAAAGCGTGAAGCCGAAAGCTTAAAACGCGAAGCTCTTGTTGAAGCAAAAGATGAAGCATTAAAAATGAAACAGGATGCCGAGCGCGAAAGCAATGAGCGTATGCGCGAGGTTCGCAGTGCGGAAAATCGCATCAATCAGCGTGAGCAAAGTTTGGATAAACGCATCGAATCGCTTGACCACAGAGAGCATCAAATTTCCTCACTCCAAGGACAGGTTGATCGTCGTGTAAAAGAAGTAGAACGTGCTGAACGTGAGGTTTCTCAGCGTCTTGAAGAGGTTGCCGGTCTAACTTCCGAAGAAGCTAAAACGGAGCTTCTTGAAGGTTTAAAAGAAGATGTCGTTCATGAATCTGCCGCAATAATTCGCGATGCAGAAACTCGTACAAAAGTCGAAGCTGATAAAAAAGCTCGTGAAATTCTCAGCGTAGCTATTCAACGTCTAGCTGCGGACTACACTTCACAAATTACGGTTTCTACCATTCATATTCCTTCTGACGACTTGAAGGGCCGCATTATTGGTAGGGAAGGACGAAACATTCGTTCCTTTGAGCAGATTACCGGCACCAACCTTATTATTGATGACACTCCTGAGTGTGTAACTGTTTCATCGCATGATCCCGTTCGTCGTGAGATTGCGAGTGTTACTATGCAGAATCTAATCAGTGACGGACGCATTCATCCTGCTCGCATCGAGGAAATGTTTCATAAAGCTGAAAAGTATGTAAATCAGCAAATCAAGGATGCTGCTGCACAGGCTACTTTCGATACAGGTATTCATGACCTTCATCCTGAACTAGAAAAAATTCTTGGTCGCTTACGTTACCGTACTTCTTATGGTCAAAATGTCTTAAACCATTCTTTGGAAGTTGCGTATCTCTGCGCAATGATGGCTTCAGAGCTTGGCTTAGATCCTGTTCCGGCTAAACGCGCTGGTCTTCTGCATGACATTGGTAAAGCGGTTGATCATGAAATTGAGGGATCACATGCGGTAATTGGTGCAGATCTTGCACGTCGTTATGGTGAAGAACCGCTTATTGTGCACGCAATAGAGGCTCATCACAACGATGTTGAGCCTAATTCGGTCGTTGACGTATTAGTTCAGGCTGCTGACGCCGTATCAGCTGCACGTCCTGGTGCACGTAAAGAGAACATTGAGTCTTACATTAAACGACTTGAAAACTTGAAGAAATTGCCAATTCTTATCCTGGTGTTTGAACGCACTCATGCAATCCAAGCTGGACGCGAAGTTCGCGTAATTGTTACGCCTGAAGAAGTTGATGAAGCACATGCAACTGTTCTGCACATGATATTGCTCAACAAATTCAGAATGAGACTAAGTATCCTGGCCAAGTAAAGGTTGTCGTAATCCGTGAAACCAGGTCAGTCGATTACGCAAAATAATGTATTTGATTCTTTCAATAGTATTTTCTTCTAATGAGATTTGGCCTTATGTAAACGCATAAGGCCATTTTTGAATTACTTTAGGACTTGCCATGGACTCATCTCTTGAACAGTTTATTCATTCAGTCTCCGGAGATCAGTATTTCCGCGTTGAAGATGATCTCGCAATGGATTCGTAAGACTTCGCGCTGCAGAAGCTCAGAGACGACAAGCACTACAAGACATTCGTTCTTTCGAAGACGTAATTCTTGAGTTGCTACGAAATTCGCGAGATGCTCATGCTCGTGCAATCTTTTTAGCTACCTGGACTGAAGGTTCGAAGCGATTTGCCACCATACTTGATAACGGTGATGGAATTCCTTTGTCAATGCACCAAACAGTGTTCGAACCGTTTGTTACCTCTAAGCTTGACTCATTTCATTCGGATAGGTGGGGGTTCATGGCCGAGGTATGGCACTATATTCGATAAAGCAGAATGTTGAAAAAGCTACTATTCTTGCCTCACAACCAGGTTTAGGTTCCGTATTTCATATACAATCGGATCTTTCTCGACTACCAGAAAAGCGCGATCAGTCAACTTTCCCTTCGATTTCAAAAAACGATGAAGGAAAGCCAGTTCTTCGCGGTCCTCACAATATCGTAAGAACGGTAATGGAATTTGCTATTGAAGAGCGTAGTCGTATTTCAGTTTATTTAGGAAGCAGCGCCTCAATTGTGGCAACTCTCTACCAACTAGCAGCATCCGCTGCATCATCTCTTTCGCAAGTTTTTTCTTCATATGATGAAGTACCCCTTATATTGAACGGTTTGCTTACGTAGCAGATGCGCAAGCGCTTGCGGATCTTTCCAATTCATTAGGTCTTCCTCTTTCGACAAGAAGTGCTCATCGAGTACTCAATAACGAAATCAAGCCTGTTCCCCTTCATCTAGAATTTTTAAGCAATACCAAAAAGGAACATGCACATACAACTTCATCAAAGACGAAAAGTGGTTCTCAGGACGAACGTAGGTTTAAGCAGAGTCCTATCTCTCAAACATCTCATGGGATTTCAATAAAGAGCAAAGACTTGCAAAGACTCGAGAAGCCGATTCTTTCTTCCTACAAAGAACTTGCAGATGCTTACTTCCTTGAGTCTGACGTAAAGCCAACGATTACGTGCAGAAATAATTCACTGGTGATTTCAATACCCTTAATTGCTCGTGAATTTACCGACGATTATTAACGTTCAATTTGCTTGTATTTCATCTTGTGAGTAAAATGATTCAGTCAAAACTATTAAACGAATTAGTAAAATGCAAAATTACTGTACCCTGAAAGAAAATGTCCATGAGTAGTGAAACAAACTCAATATCCCAGAATAATCCTCCTATTGGCTGTCTAAAAGTTTCTTCAAAATCTTCTCCGGCTTCTGTTGCAGGAGCTATTGCGGGCATGATTAAAGATGGTTCACATGTAGAAATCCAATCGGTTGGTGCAGGGGCAGTAAATCAAGCAGTAAAAGCTATTGCGATTTCTCGAGGATTTTTGTCTCCAGTGGGGATTGAGATTGTTTGTGTGCCTTCGTTTGCGGATATTGTTATTGATGGGGAATATCGAACTGCTATACGTTTCTCAGTAGAGCCACGTACCGCCATTAATCCACAATAATAGATAATTAATAACGACTCTCTTATTGCAATTTCCTTACTATTAGTAAACTTCCCTAGACGCACTTTAGGTTTTAGATACTATTTCTCGTTGTTATGTAATAACCTCCTGTAAGAAAGAGTTGAACTTTTGATTACGCAAAATTCTAACGATATTTCACTTGGTAATTCGCCCCTTACCGATATCCCTGATTGGGATTCCACGTTATTTAGTGCTCTTTCGGGAACCACTTTTACGGTGGTTACTTTTGGATGTCAAATGAATAAGCATGACTCAGAACGAATCGTGGGAATGCTTAGCGCGCTTGGTTCACAACAGGTTTCATCTATTGAAGAATCTGACATTATTATTTATGTAACTTGCTGCGTGCGCGAGGCGGCTGATGTTCGTTTATTTGGTCAGGTTTCTTCCCTAAAGAACATCCCTTTAAGAGAAGATTCACCCCTTTCTAAGCGAGTTGTTGTAATTGGAGGTTGCATTGGACAGCGTGATGGTGAAAAGCTAACAACTCAATTGCCTCATGTCGATGTGGTTTTCGGCACTTTTAATTTGGCAAGTATGCCAAAACTAATTAATGAAGCAATTTTAAATGGTGGGCATCATGTTGAAGTATTGAGTGAAGCTTCTACGTTCCCACCGACCTTCCTTCTCAACGAGAATCAAGGTGGTCTGCTTGGCTGCCAATTTCAATTGGTTGCAATAACTTTTGCACGTATTGCATTGTTCCTATGTAAGGGGACGGGAAAAGTCTCGCCCTCTTGAAGACATTCTTAAAGATGCTAGAAAGCTAATAGATGAGGGTGTTAAAGAAATCACCCTTCTAGGACAAAATGTAAATTCTTACGGACGAGACCTTTATGGAAAACCCGAATTTGCCAAATTACTGTATTCAATTGCTGATACTGGCATAGAAAGACTGCGATTCGCCACATCTCATCCAAAGGATCTCAATGATGAAGTAATTAAAGCCTTTGGTGAGCTCGACAATCTTATGCCTGCGCTCCATCTTCCTGTTCAATCAGGTTCCAATGCAATTTTAAAGGCAATGAATAGGCGTTATACCAGAGAGCATTATCTAGAAATAATTGATAAGCTTCGTTCAGCGCGTCCTGATATTGCTTTATCAACCGATGTCATTGTTGGTTTTCCCGGTGAAACCGAAGATGATTTTGAGCTTACTTATGATCTGATAAAGCAGGTTGGCTATCATCAAGTATTCACGTTCTTATATTCAAAACGTGAGGGCACTCCAGCTGCACGGATGGAAGACAATACTCCTCATGAAGTAATTCAAGAGCGTTTCGAGCGTCTTGTTCAATTGGTACAGGATTGTGCTTTTGAGGCAAATCAAAGCGATGCGAATGCGGTAATGCGCGTATTAGTTGAAGGTGCCTCAAAGCGCGACGAGCATATCCTTACGGGAAGAAGTGAAAAAAATCAAACGGTTCATGCTCCAATTCCTAAGGGAACTTCCCTAGAAGAACTAAAAGGGAACTATTGTTCCAGTACAAATTGAACAAGCCCGTGCATGGTATTTACGCGGTAAGGTTTTGTAGTGGCTCACTCTGAACCGATAATAGCTATCCTGGGACCTAACTGCTTCAGGTAAATCTGAAGTTGCACAAAAAGTTGCCCTCAAACTCAAGGGGGAAGTAGTCTCACAGATTCTATGCAAATATATCGGTATATGAATATTGGCACCGCTAAACTTTCACCTGCTGAAAGAATTGTTCCACATCATCTAATTGATATCCTAGATCCCGGAGAGCCTTTTTCAGCACAGTTGTTTCAACAGCTTTCTCGAAAAGCGTTTGAAGATATTAGAAACCGAAATAACGTGGCAATTCTTTGTGGAGGAACAGGATTGTATGTGCAAGCAGCACTTGAAGATATGCGTTTTCCAAAAGGAGAGCAAATCCACAATCCCGTAAGAGAAAAATATGAACTTCTTGCTCAAGAGCAAGGAAACCAAGCAGTCTGGAATGTTCTCTATGAACTTGACCCTTCTAGCGCAAATCTAATTCATGTAAATAATGTTCGTCGAGTTATTCGTGCTCTCGAAATGTATGATCAGGGCATCTCGTATGCAGAACGAGTAAAGAATATTCGAACGTTACCTGAAGTAGTTCCTTCTATTAGGTTTGGCCTTAAACGTGATCCTTTGCTTTTAGCGCAAAGAATTAATAATCGAGTGGATTTAATGATAGATCAGGGACTCGTAGATGAAGTTTCCCAACTTCTTTCGAATGGATTTCGTTCTGCTCTCACGGCGCCACAGGCTATTGGATACAAGGAAATTGTTTCCTACTTGGATGGAAAGTGTTCCCTTGAAGAGGCTATCGATCAAATTAAGACTGCTACAAGGCGTTACGCAAAACGACAAAGAACGTGGCTTAGAAGAGATTCTCGACTCATTATGCTTGATGCAGATACATTAACAATTGATCAAATTGTTGATCGTATAGTCAATTCTTTTCCTACGACCTCTACACTGTAGTAAATGAAAAGAGCATCACCTGAGACAGTGAGGACGGAAATATGAATATCTCTTTTTATAAGTACCATGGTCTTGGTAATGATTTTGTAATGATCGATGATATGAAAGAGACTCTCGATCTTACTGCCGATCAGGTAAAACATCTTTGCAATAGACATTTTGGTATTGGTGCAGACGGAGTAATTCTTGTTCGTCCTTCTAAACGACCTGAATGCATCGCTTATATGCATTACATTAATTCTGATGGAACCCTTGCTGAAATGTGCGGTAATGGTATCCGATGCTTTGCTCGCTTCTTGTTTGATAAGGGATATTTACCAAAGGACCTCTCAAGTTTTACCGCTGATACTCTACGTGGACCTTTAGCGTTGCAAATCAACGAAATGATTCGGGAGATTTTTTAAACGTAATTGTTGATATGGATCAACCATTCTTGAAGCACCACGTATACCTACTACTTTATCGGAGGTTATTGATCAAGATACAGGGATTTCGTTTGTTCGAGAGCAGGTGCTTTCATCGCCATGGGGCGAATTTGCTTTTACCTGTGTCTCAATGGGTAATCCTCATGCAGTTTGTTTCCTGGATGATCTTAATGCTCTATCTCAAGATTGCTTTACGGAAGGCACAAAACAATTAAGTTCTTTGAAAGTTGATGAAATAGGCGCTTTTTTTGAATCTCATCCCGTTTTTCCTGCCAAATGCAATATTGAATTTATCGTAATGCAAGACGATGGACTTCACATGCGCGTCTTTGAGCGTGGTTGTGGCGAAACTCTTGCTTGCGGTACCGGAGCATGTGCCTCCCTGGTTGCAGCAGCTCTCACAAAACGTTCAAATAGACACAACAAAGTACATTTACGGGGTGGTATATTAGATATCACTTGGAATAGCAATAATCATGTATATATGGCTGGTCCTGCAATTTGCTCTTTTGCGGGAACGGTAGAACTATAAGCAGAGGATATATGCCAGAGTACATTTTTGATGAAGTAAAACAACATGGCCCTTCAACCGTAATCGAAAAACCTCGAGAACGTGCTGTTTTGGTAGGAGTTGAAAGACCTAATCAAGAATGGACTTTAGGATCTTCATTGGCTGAATTAGAGCGTCTTGCGTGGACAGCTGGTGCTGATATGGTCGCAAAAACAACGCAACGACTCGAATCACCTAATCCTCGCACTTTTGTTGGAAGCGGAAAAGCAGAAGAAATTGCACAGCTAGCACGTAGCTATGCTGCTGATGTCGTTATCTTTGATGACGAGCTTACTCCTTCCCAGCAGTCGAACTTGGAAAAAGTGGTAGGTAAAGATGTTAAAGTAATTGATCGCACGGCACTCATTCTTGACATCTTTGCCCTTCACGCGTCAAGTAAAGAAGGTCGCCTACAGGTTCGTTTAGCGCAAAACCAGTATCTCTATCCACGTTTAAGAGGTATGTGGGCTCATCTTGCTTCCAATCGTATGGGCGGCGGCGTTGGATCTCGTTTTGGCGAAGGTGAGAGCCAGCTGGAGGTTGACCGACGATTAATTAGAAACCGTATTACTTCAATCAAGCGAGAACTTTCTAATCTTGCAAAAAAACGCGACCTACAAAGAAAGCGAAGAAAAGAATCGGGCGTTTTTAAGGTAGCGCTTGCCGGCTATACCAATGACGGGAAAATTCAAGTTTATTAAACGCAATTACTGGTTCAGAGGTTTTAAGCTATGACAAGCTTTTTGCAACACTTGATTCAACCACGCGTCAACTTGTTCTTCCTGAAGGGAAAGAAATAACCCTCACTGATACCGTTGGCTTTATTCAAAAATTACCCACGACTTTAGTTGAAGCCTTTAAATCGACTCTTGATGAAATAAATGGAGCTGATTTAATCCTCCACGTTGTTGATGCATCGGATCCACAGCATACTCGACAAATCGATACGGTTAATATGGTTCTTGAGCAGATTGGAGCTCATGAGATTGGTCGCATCGAAGTAATGAATAAACGTGACTTGTTAGGGGAAGCTCAACTGGAAGCTCTTTCAATTCGTTTTCCTCATGCAGTTTTTACCTCTACTAAAACCAAAGAGGGACTCGATGAGTTAATACACCGAATTAGTGTAGTTTCATCAGCACAGGATGAACTGCTTGAACTGCTTGTACTTTCGAAAGGGGAGAAGTGGTTTCTTTTATACACCAACGATGCACCATTTAAGCGAAACGTACGAAGCTGAAGGAACACATCTTGTGGTGAGGGCGAACAAACAAGCTGCTGCAAAGCTTGTTGAGTTTAAGCAAAATTCATAAATTAATAAATCAATAAGCCTTACTTTCGAATTGTATTTTTAGGATTCCATCTGGTATTTATTACGTGATGGCACTAAGCCAGATGAGCTTAAAGCGTATCTGCTTAGTAGACTTTTCTTAACACAGCAACAACTTTTCCCACGATAGTGCATTCTTTTACAATAATTGGGTCTAAAGAGGAATTTTCTGGCTGAAGTCTTATATGATCAGCTTCCTTATAAAAACGCTTTACCGTTGCACCATCCTCGATCAACGCAACGACAATTTCGCCATTACGAGCCACATTTTGCTGTTTGACGACTACATAATCACCGTCATTGATGCCAATTCAATCATGGAATCGCCATGAACAGAAAGAATAAAGGATGCAGCATCTCCAACTAATTCAGTAGGTAGAGTCATAGTTGTTTCGATATTTTGCTCTGCAAGTATAGGTTCGCCTGCCGCAACGTTCCTACAAGAGGAAGAGATAAGGTGTTATCAAAGCCTTCGGAGCCGAAGGATAAGTCAACATCAACAGTGTGGGGAAGTGCAATAGAACGAGATTTGAGAGGGTCGCGAACAATATAACCCTTTTCTTCTAAGGTTTTTAAGTGGACGTGTACCGTAGAGGGAGAAGAAAGATTAACTGCTTCAGCAATCTCACGTACGGTGGGTCCAAACCCTTTTTCGTGAATATAAGATTCAATAAATTCGTATACCGATCGTTGTCGCTTGGTAAGCGGAGCAGTCATACTATTTCCTTTCCAAATACGAACTTTTGTTCGTTTTTATTGACAAGAACATCTGTTCGAATTAAAGTATACACGAACAAGTTCTATGCCAATATGGAGGTCCGCAATGGAAAAGAAATATCAGCATTATCGCACTGAAGGTACTGCGGCTCTCAAAGTTACTGTGCTTAATGAGCAAACGCCTATCATTCCTTTTAATCAGAATTCTCTTTCTAATCCTAAGCTGCAAGAAAATCAGCAGATAACTAGCAAAATTAAAGCTTATGTTGCTAATGACCCTTTATTTGGCTCAATTAAAAAAGCTGAGCTTTCTTTTTTAACAAATAACCTCTCTGCAAATAAGGATCACCAAGTCTTTATTAAGGGAACATTCTTAACTACATTATTTGCTTTAGTGGTTATTCTTATTGGAGCTTAAGTTTTTACCACTATATCTTGTATACTAGCGTGTGTAATAAGAATTAAGGAGTTTACATGCGCTGTCCTTCTTGTGGTTTCCCTGAATCAAAAGTTGTCGATTCTCGTCCGGTAGAAGAAGGTTCTTCAATTCGTCGCAGACGAGAATGTCTTTCTTGTGGGGCGCGTTTTACTACCTATGAACGAACAGAAACAAGTCCTCTTTTAATAATAAAATCTGACGGATCATCTGAAGCATACAGTCGCGATAAGCTGTTTAGAGGCTTACTCAAAGCTTGTGCAAAGCGTCCTGTTTCACCAGAACAAATATATCAATTAATAGACGATATCGAAGCTGATTTAAGAAGCGAGTCAAAACGCGAAATTACTTCTAAAGCGTTAGGCGATAAAGCCCTCGATAAATTAGCAAACATCGACGAAGTAGCTTATATTCGCTTTGCAAGCGTCTATAAAGACTTCAAAAACATTGATGAATTTAAAGAAGCATTGAAGGGATTTTAATTAATGGAAAACCATCTTGTACATTCAATTCCTACAAAAAAACTTGTCGAAAATACTCTCATTCCACAAAATGCTTATCAAGGTGATGCGGGATATGATCTTTGCTCGACCGAAACGGTTACCTTAAAGCCTTTCGAGAGAAAGTTAATTCCTACAGGACTTGCCATTGAAATTCCCTTTGGTTATGCAGGTTTCGTTGTTCCTCGTAGTGGGCTCGCAATTAAACAAGGACTTTCTATAGTTAATGCTCCAGGTTTGATTGATAGCAACTATCGTGGCGAATTGAAAGTTATAGCAATTAATCTTGACCCTAAAGAACCAATCACGATTCAGGTCGGTGACCGTATTGCTCAGCTCGTTATTATGAAAGTTGAATCGCTTGAATTCAAAGAAGTTGAGGAATTAAACGATTCAGAGCGTGGTACAGGCGGATTCGGTTCAAGTGGTGTTTCAAAAGCTTAATTTCTAGGTATATTTATACATCCCAAGTCAAAATAGGCCCTTAGAACGGCTCTCATGGCTTCATTTTTATTTTACAACGCTGGCCTGCAGTTATAGTGCCTAAGTTCATGGATTTATAAATATCTCGTTAGTATTCCATTCAACAGTTGATAATATATGTTATGTAAACCTAGGATTAAACTAAATATTCCTCTTATCGTTTAAAAGTTTATGAGTTGGTGCTAGTATTTTTCTTTGTGCACAACAGCACTTCTAAGATTCAAGACAAGGAGTTCCTATGATTAAGACCGAACCTGATCCGTATTGCAAAGGCGATAAATTGCAGCAAAAAACGGAATGGTCGTAACTGAACTAGGTGAAAACTTTGCTAAAGCGCAAATGACCATTGATGAATCGTTCTTAAATGGTCTCGATATCCCTATGGGTGGTGTGTACTTCACTCTGGGAGATTTTACCTTTGGCGCTGCAAACCAATATATTACTAACGGAGTTGTAACGCTTGATGCATCCATAGATTTTATTGCTTCGGCAAAACTTGGAGATACTGTTACGGCAACCTGCACCCAAGTCTCACGTGCTCGCAAAATTGTTCGCAATGTGATCGAAATGCATGATCAAGACGGA
>ENA-OQAS01000684-OQAS01000684.1-human-gut-metagenome-genome-assembly--contig:-NODE-684-length-17451-cov-4.319210_pt1 | contig 17451 bp, 23 predicted proteins | sample MGYA00242733_ERZ504523 | MGnify/ENA primary metagenome ERZ504523 (study PRJEB26092, sample SAMD00036239) | human gut metagenome | host: Homo sapiens | study: EMG produced TPA metagenomics assembly of... | reverse complement strand
GGTGCCAGCGTGACGAAATCACTCTCGAAATCGCCGGTAAGTGACCCATGGCGTACATCTCGGCGGTCTTGGCAATGTCGCCGCGCTTGATGTCGGCGATCACCGGCACACCGGCCTCGCGCACAGCCTTCAGGGTGTCGGCGTAGGCTTCATGCCCTCAAGGCCCAGAGACTCGTAGTAAGCGATCTGCACCTTGTAGCAGCCTGCCACGGCTTGGTGGCATCGATGAGCTTCCTGTTGAAGCGCACGATGTTCTCGCCCTTCGTCAGGGTGCTGTCCACGAAGTCGGCGGCAGGTAGCTGAAATCGGTATCCAGACCTACGCACACCGGGCCGCGGGCTTCCACTGCTTCGTAAAGCTTATCCATGTTGGTCATTGTGGGTTCCTCCTGTTTGCTCTCTTATCGATTCTCATCTTATATAGTGTTGTTTTTTCAATCCTCTGCCTGATAGGTCAGCTTGCCGCCCTTGATGGTGGCGCAGACCTTACCAAACAGCTGGGCACCGTCGAACGGGGTGTTGTGAGATTTGGAGTGCAGCTTGTCCTTATCCACGGTGTAGGGGGTATCCAGATCCACCAGCACAAAGTCTGCATCGTAGCCCGGCTCCAGCTGGCCCTTGGCAAGGCCCAGAATTTCTGCCGGGCGGTGCTCATCAGGTGCACCAGCACTTCCAGCGGCAGGCCTTCCTGCTTGCAGAGCTTGGTGTAGCAGACGCCGAAAGCGGTCTCGCTGCCCACCATACCGGCCATGCCCTTGAGCTTGTCCTCTTCGGAGTGGGGCGCGTGGTCGGTTGCAATGGCATCCACGATGCCGGTGCGGATGCCGTCCACCAGCGCCTGCACATCGTCGGCGGTGCGGATGGGCGGGTTCACACGGTAATCGCAGGTATCATTGGTGAACCACAGGTGATGCGGGGTCACCTCGCAGGTGACGGGTGCACCCCGCAGCTTTGCCATCTGGATGGCATCCAGCGCACCGCGGGTGGACACGTGGCACATGTGCAGCTTGGTCTGGTAGTATTCGCTCAGCCAGCAGTTGCGCACCGTCTCGATGTCCTCAGCCAGACGGTAGTCCCACGGGCTGATCTCCATATCCTCAGCGTGGCTCATCACGGTGATATCCTTCTGGGTGCAGATGCAAACGCCTTTGCCATGGTGGCATTGTCCTGCACGCCGTGGCCATCCTCGGTGATGAACTTCACACCGGCAGGCAGGGTCTTGAGGTGGTCGATGCTCACACCGTCAAAGTTCTCGGTGATGGAGACGGTCTGGTTCACATCGCACAGGCCCACCTCGGCGGCTTTCTGTTCCACCATCATGGCCTGTGCCGCAGAGGAGCAGACCGGCTTTGTGTTGGGCATCAGATTCACGAAGGTGTAGCCGCCGGCGGCTGCGGCACGGCTGCCGGTCTCGATGTCCTCTTTGTACTCAAGCCCGGGGTGCGCCAGTGGCAGTGCAGATCCACAAAGGCGGGCAGCACGGTCAGCCCGCCGGCATCAATGACCGTTTCATTCTCCCCGGCCAGTGCTCCAGCTCCTGACCTACAGCAGCGATCCTGCCGTCCTTTACAAAAATCTCAAGCGGTCTTCCTTCGGTGTTCACAGCATTTACAAGCAGCATCGCAGTTCCCTCCTGATTTGCGTTTGTCTGGTTCGGCTTTCCGGCTTACGGGCAAAAAAAAACTTTTCCCCGCAAAGGGAAAAGCTCATTCCACAAAAAAAGGAAACAACGAACCCACGGCAAAACCGGATGCGAACTGCTTGTTCAGTTTGGTGCACATCGCGCTTTTCTGCATGGTGTTGTCTCCTTTTATAAGTCTGGAATCTTTTCATAATATTTTAGCATAGAAGCGCGAAATGTGTCAATGCTTCCGCATATATTTTGTTGCAAAAAGGTTTGCCGCTTCCCTCCCGGAATTTTAGCCACTCTACCCAAAAGCAGTTTTTTCCCGCCAGATTCAGGGTTAGCCATGTCAATTCCTAGCATATTGCTGTACATTCCCGTCCGGGTGTGCTATTATAATATGGTCAAAAGAGTCAGAGGCTGTTTTCATGGCAGAGGCGTGATTTTTATTCAGAGCAGCTTCATCGGAATCAGGAAAGAGAGGGTTTTCCCATGGGTTTGTTGGAGGACGCGCGGAACATCCAGCGCAAGGACCCCGCTGCACGCAACGTGCTGGAGGTCATTTTGCTGTATCCGGGTTTCACATTCTGGTATACCACCGCGTGGCGCACTGGCTATACCAGCACAAGCGGTTCTTTCTGGCCCGGTGGGTCAGCCAGCACGGACGCCGCCGCACCGGCATCGAGATCCACCCGGTGCCACCATCGGCAGATGCCTGTTTATCGACCACGGCATGGGCATCGTGTTCGGTGAGACCTGTGAGATCGGGGACAACTGCACCATCTACACGTGTCACTCTGGGCGGCACCGGCAAGGACACCGGCAAGCGCCACCCCACTCTGGGCAACAACGTGCTGATCGGTGCAGGCACCAAGGTCCTTGGCCCGGTGTATATCGGGGACAACTCCCGCATCGGCGCAGGCAGCGTGGTGCTGCGCAATCTGCCCGCCAACTGCACCGCCGTGGGCGTGCCCGCCGAGGTGGTGCGCATCAACAACAAGGCCGTAAACCCGGCGGACGATCTGGATCAGCAGGATCTGCCGGATATCGTAGCCCAGCGCCTGACCGATCTGGACCGCCGTCTCGGCGCGCTGGAAAACGCTGCGCAGGGCGACACCCCGCCCACGGCAGCGCAGATCGCCGCACGACAGAAGTCGTAACGATTCAGAATGCCCTCCGCTTGCGCTCTGGGCATTATTCAAGGAATTTATATTTTTTAGAAGCAGGTCGAATACTCGCGGGATTTTCCGACGTTGCCCTTTTACTGGAGTCGGGCGCAATGAAGAAGCGGCCTGTTTCCCGGCTGTGCGGCTGTTTCCGCAGGAACAAGCACAGACAGATCAAGTTTCCCTCTTGGGACCCTTTCCGTGAAAATGCAACAGCGGACAGCCCGCAGGCTGTCCGCTGTTGCTCTATTATAAGATATTTTTCCGCTGAAGATGCCCAGAGCGCAAGCGGAGGGCATTTTCAATAAACCTTTTTCCGCACCTTCCCCGGCGCAGAGAGCTTTCACCTTCTGCACCGCAGCGGCCACCAGATCGCTGATAGGCTGCTCCGGCACACCCACGATATAGTTTTCGCAGTGGTTCACCGGGATGAGCACCCGCGTCGCATGGCTCTGGCACACGGCTGTGGCCATGGCGGGCGTGATCTCGCCCAGCAGTGCATCCGCAACGACGATGCCGATGGGCCCACGATGATATCCGCGCTGCGGCAGTTCACCACCACGGCGTTCTCGCCGGTGGCGGCACGCGGGGCACCGGCCTTGCGCATGGCGTTTGCCGCCAGACTGTTGGTGCCCACCGCAGTGAGCCGGGCCTCCGGACACTGCGTGCTCAAGGCTGCCACCAGCTGTTTGCCAAGGCCCCCGCCCTGCCCGTCGATGACGAGCACATTCATCGGCTGCATCAGAAGTCGATCTCCTCAAGGCGCAGCAACGCGATGATATAGATCTTCACGGCTTCCAGCAGCTTGTCGATGGGTGCCGCTTCGTTTGCACCGTGCATCGGGCCGCCAAATTCCGGCAGCGGCAGGTCCACATGCTCGGGGCCGAAGCTGACAGCATAGGGGAAGTGGCGGGCATAGGTGCCGCCGCCCATGGTGAAGGGCTTGGCGTTCTCGCCGGTCACTTCGTTGTAGGTGTTGATGCAGGCCAGAATGGCAGGGCTGTCTGCTTCAATATAGAAGGGCTCGGCAGCGGTCACATCGCGCAGCTCAGCGCCGTCGCCCAGTGCGGCACGGATCTGCTCGGTCATCTTTTTGCCGTTGGTGCAGGTGGGGAAGCGGCTGTCCATGGTCTGGAAAATGCGGCCATCTTCCATGTAGATGCGGCCGCCGATCACGGTCAGCGGGCCAAAGGGGCCGTCGGCGCAGTTGATGCCCAGACCCTCACCGGCGGTGGAAGCGTGCAGCTTGCGCACGGCCTCCAGATAGGCGCGCTCGGTCTCATTGCACAGGTCATTGTCCAGCAGGTAGTTCACCACCAGACCAATGGCGTTCACGGTGCCCTGCGGCATGGCTGCGTGGCCGGACTTGCCCCAGCCGCGGATGCGCACGCCGTCGCTTCCGGTTCCAGCGTGATGTTGGGGGCATTCTTCAGCTTGGAGATGTCGGTCTTGACCAGTGCACTTGCACGGTCGGGCACGGCGTTGTTTGCCACGCCGCCCTCGATCTCCATGATGACGCCGTTGCACACCGGGCTGACGATCTTGGCACCGAACAGGCCCTTCTCGCCGTTGCACACCGGGAACTCGGCATCCGGGGTAAAGCAGAAAGCGGGAGCCGGGTAGTTCTTGAGATAGTAGTCCACATCCTGCATGTGGGTCTCCTCGTTGGTGCCTGCCAGTGCGCGGATGGGGTAGCGCAGCTCATAGCCCTGCTCCTTGAGGAACTTCAGGGCATACAGGGTAGCCACCATGGGGCCTTTGTCGTCGGCAACGCCGCGGCCCAGCAGCCAGCCGTCCTGAATGCGCATGGTGAAGGGGTCGGCCGTCCAGCCGTTGCCCACGGGCACCACGTCCACATGGCAGATGGTCGCCAGATACTTTTCAGGGTCCTTGCCGGCCAGCTCTGCATAGCCGATGTAGTTTTCGCAGTTGCGGGTGGCAAAGCCCATGCCCGCAGCCAGCTCCAGCGTCTTGTCCAGCGCTGCACGGGGGCCTGCTCCGAAGGGTGCACCCTCTTCCGGGGTGCCCTCTACGCTGTTGACTGCCACCAGAGCGGCGATATCCTTCAGCAGCTGTTCCTTGTTTTGCGCAATATATGCGTCGATTTTCTGATTCAGTGCCTGATCCATGATCTTATCGTTCCTTTCTGTCCGGCAGCTTTTCGCCGCCGGTTTCAAAACACTTTTTTATTTTAGCATACTCGGCGGCAAAATGCCATTGTCAATTGTTGTTCTTTGCCGGAACACAGTCTTTTTTTCTCAGCCCACCGAGAACAGGGTGCTCAGCGCACCCAGCAGGCCCGCGCTGGCCAGACCCATGATGATACCCGCCAGCAGCACGCCGCCCATGCAGGCCTTGACCACGTCCTTGAACTTCATATCCAGGATCGAGCCCGCCAGCGTCCCGGTCCACGCGCCGGTGCCCGGCAGCGGGATACCCACGAACAGCAGCAGCGCCACCACAAGGCCGCGGCCCGCCTTGGCTTCCAGTGCGCGGCCGCCTTTCTCGCCTTTGACGATGCAGAACTTGCAGATGGGCCCGATAAGGGGCTTGTGGTAGCCCCAGATCAGGAATTGCGTGCAAACAGATAGATGAACGGCACCGGGATCATGTTGCCCACCACGCACACCAGATAGGTGGGCAGGATGGGCAGGCCCATGCCAAGCCCGATGGGGATGGCTCCGCGCAGTTCAATGAGCGGCACCATGGAAACAAAAAATACCAGCAGATAGCTTTTGAGCATAGAGTCTCCTTTTTCCTGCTCTTTCCGGGAGAGCAGGCATTTTTTTACAGGTTACAGGTCAATGTCCAGCTCCACCGGGCAGTGGTCTGAGCCGAAGATCTCGTTGTGGATCTCCGCCGCGCGGATCTTATCGGCAATGCGGCGGGACACGATGAAGTAATCGATGCGCCAGCCCGCATTCTTCTCGCGGGCGTGGAAGCGGTAGCTCCACCAGCTGTACTTCACCTCGTCCGGGTGCAGCACGCGGAAGCTGTCGGCAAAGCCTGCGTCCAGCAGTTCGGTCATTTTGCCGCGCTCCTGATCGGTAAAGCCTGCGCTCATGTGGTTGGTCTTGTCGTTCTTGATGTCGATCTCCCTATGGGCAACATTCAGATCGCCGCACAGGATCACCGGCTTTTTTGCGTCCAGTGCCAGCAGGTAGGCACGGAAGGCATCCTCCACTCCATGCGGTAGTCCAGACGCTTCAGCGTCCTGACTGTTGGGGGTATAGCAGTTCACCAGCCAGAACTCCGGGTATTCCAGCGTGAGCACACGGCCCTCGTGGTCGTGCTGCTCAATGCCGATGCCGGCGGTCACGGTCAGCGGCTGCTCACGGCACCAGCAGGCCGTGCCGGAGTAGCCCTTCTTCTCGGCAGAATAGGTATACTCGGTGTAGCCATCCGGCGCAAAATCCGCCTGACCGGGCTGCATCTTGGTCTCCTGCACCGAAAAGATATCGGCATCCAGAGCCGCAAAGCTCTCGGCAAAGCCATGGGTCAGGCAGGCGCGCAGGCCGTTGACGTTCCAGCTGATCAGTTTCATAGGTATACTCCTCTTTATGTTATGCCTGATATTTGGTTTTCCATACACCGCTGCGGAAGCGGAGCACAAAGCATGTCACACGGCAAACCCAGTCAATGATCATTGCGATCCACACGCCCACAGCGCCCCAGCCCATGCGCACGCACAGCAGGTAGCTGAAGCCCAGCCGCCACACCGCCATGCTCAGGATGGACACGATCATGGTGAACTTCACATCGTTGGCTGCACGCAGGGCGTTGGGCAGCACGAAGGACAGGGTCCACAGCAGGATGGCAAAGCCTGCATGGATACGTACCAGCAGCTCAGAAAGCACCATCGTCTCACCGGACAGCGCGTAGATGCCGATGAGCTTGTGCAAAAACAGCAGGATGGCACCGTTGGAAAGCCCCATTGCGATGTAAGACCACACCGTCAGCTTGCGGGTATAATAAACAGCCTGCTCGTCGTCCCGCGCACCGATGCAGCGGCCCACCACCGTGATCATGGCAAGGCTGAGGGCCTTGCCGGGGATCACGCCCATGCCGTCCAGATTGTTTGCCACGGCGTTTGCTGCGATCTGCACTGTGCCGAAGGTGGAGATCATGCTCACCACCAGAATGCGTCCGGCCTCGAACAGGCTGTTCTCAAAGGCGGACGGGATGCCGATGCCAGAATGCGCTTTGTCATCTTTGCATCCAGCCGGGTGGTCTTGGGCACCGTGATGGCATTGCCCTTCTGGTAGCACTTGCGCAGGATAAGGGCCGCTGCCACCACACGAGACAGCACGCTGGGCCATGCAACACCGTCTACGCCCATTTTAAATCCGAAGATGCACACTGCGTTGCCCACAATGTTGATCACGTTCATCAAAAAGCTGATCTGCATGGAGATCTTGGAGTTGCCCATGCTGCGGAACAGTGCCGCACCGCCGTTATACAGTGCCAGAAACGGATAACTGATGGCGATGATGCGCAGGTACAGCACGCTGGCATCCAGCACATCGGCCTCGATGGCACCGTAGAACAGCCGGATCATGGGCCGGGCCAGAACAAAGCAGAATGCACCCACCAGCAACCCGAACACACCGCTGAGCAAAAGCAGCTGGCCAGAGCTTGCATCGGCCTCCTTCTGCTCCCGCGCACCCAAAAACTGGCTTACCACCACTGCGCCGCCAGTGGCCAGCGCCGCAAACAGCACGATGATGAGGTTGTTGATCATGTCCACAAGGCTGACACCGGAAATGGCCGCTTCGCCGCAGCGGGACACCATCATGGTATCGGCCATACCCACGGTCACTTCCAGCAGCTGCTCCACCAGCAGCGGGCCGGTCAGCAGCAGCAGTTCCTTTTGTGTGAACAGCGGCTTCCGCCCTCCGAAGAGCGGCTTTTTTGTTCCGCTCACCGCCTGATTTTCCATTGATATGCTCCTTTCCCCGTGCCGGGCCATCCTGCTCGGACACATACGCCCACCCTTCGCAGGGCAGACTCTCCATTGAATGTATTCATCTTAGCACACGGACCGGTTCTTGTAAAGAACTGTCGCATTCTGCGTCTTTTTTGCCGCCGTTCCGGGCCGCACCTGCTCATTTTTATGCTTGTTCGTCAGTTTGCCGGGAACTTCTCGTTGAATTTGTGCGTTTCTCCAAAAATGCGATTTTTCGCACGTTTATTGGTGAAAAATCGAAAAAAGGGCTTGTAATTCTTCCAAAAAAGTGGTATGTTGTATCCAACAAAGGCATCACGTTGGATACATGAACTTCTACGAGCGGTTCTTCGCTCAGCACAAAACCTTTGTTCTTAAAATTGCTATTTTCTTCATTTACCTTCTTATCATTTACCCTGCCTGCCCCACAAGGGGCAAGAAAAGCGATGACTCAACCTGCACGAGTCACCGCTTTTTCTTTTTGTCTGTGCTATCGCAGGCCTAACCATTTAAATGCCCTCCGTTTCACTCTGGGCATTTTTAGCGGAAAATTATTTTTTATTGCAAATAAGCCAGCCCTGCGGAGCTGGCTTGTTTGCTTTTTCACAGAAAAAGTTGCTTCTTGTGCAGAGAGCGGTCGCGTGGGACAGGCTTCATAGCTTTTATAAAAATCATCGCCGCCGGGGACGCTCCGCTGGGCCAGAGGCAGGAGGGGTGTTTCGAGTCCCCCCTCCCTGCCTCTGGACTCCACCCACCCCGCAACGAGAAAGGGGCTGCTCGCCCCTTTCAGACCCCAAAGCTGTTGGGCTCCATACAAAAAATCCAAGTCGCTTCGCTAAAGGATTTTTGTGTTCCGCCGATTTGAAGTCGCTTACGCGACAAGCCGTGCGGGCAAGCTTTCGCTTTATCCGCTGCGCGACAGCCGCAGGCTGACAGCAGCAAGATGCCGTCAGCCGTTACGGCCCTTACCGTGAAAAAAGCAAATCAGGAAAATCCGCAGATTTTCCTGATTTGCAAATATAAAAATATTTTTCCGCTGATGATGGCGCAGCGCACGCGGAGCATTTTAAATCTTCAGCCCTTCACAAGTTCCGCAAAACGCCTTCCGCACATCGCCAGAGAAATACAGCGTGCCCAGTGCGCACACCGGGCCTTCGCCGCCCAGCTCCACCGCCCGGGCCACGCCCGCTTCAATGGAAGCTGCCGCTTCCGCCCTGCAGCCATAGGCCCGGATGTGTTCTGCCAGCGTTTCGGCAGGCATGGCGCGCGGCGTGTGCGCCGCCACCGTGACGAACCGCACCGCCAGCGGTGCCAGCAGGCTGAGCATCTGGTCCACATCCTTGTCTGCCATGATGCTGACCAGAAAAACGAACTTCTGCCCGGGGAAGCGGTCTCTCAGGCTCTGCACCGTGGCACGCATTCCATGGGCGTTGTGGCTGCCGTCCAGCAGGAAGGCGGGCGCGTGCCGCAGCAGCTCGAACCGGCCCGGCCAGCTGACCGTTTCCAAACCTGTGCGGATGGCGCTTTCCGGAATGTTCCAGCCATGGGTGCGCATCACCCGCAGAGCCGTGATAGCCAGCGCCGCATTTCGCGGCTGGTAGCTGCCGATCAGGGGCAGGTGCACATCCGTCAGGCCGTCAAAGTCGAACTCCACCGCGTCAAGCTGCCGCCCTCGTATTTCAGCCTGCTGAAATCCACCTCAGTCAGCTCGGCATGCTTTTCAGCACAGACGCGGCGGATAACAATATCTGCCTCTGGCACGCCGCCGTAGCTCACCACCGGGCACTCTTCCTTGATGATCCCCGCCTTGGCGGCGGCAATGTCCGCAAGAGTGGGGCCAAGCTCCTTCACATGATCCATACCCAGTGCCGTGATGACTGCGCATTCCGGGGCATCAATGACATTGGTGGAATCCAGCGTGCCGCCAAGGCCCACCTCCAGCACCACGATCTCACATTTCTGCTGGGCAAAATAGAGCATCCCAAGCGCCGTGATGATCTCAAACTCGGTGGGCACATCTTCCATGGCATCGGCGGCGGGCTTTACCTGCTCCACCAGTTTCACCAGCTCTTCGTCCGGGATCTGCACGCCGTTGATCTGGATGCGCTCGTTGAAGCGGTTGATGAAGGGCGAGGTGTACAGGCCCACCCGATAGCCCGCGGCCTGCAGGCAGGACGCCATCATGGCGGCGGTGCTGCCCTTGCCGTTGGTGCCTGCAACATGCACGAATCTGAGCTGTTTGTGCGGGTCGCCCAGTGCGGCCAGCAGGGTGCGGGTGCGCGTCAGGCCGGGCTTGTGGCCGGCCCACTGGACCGCATGGATGTATTCCATTGCCTGTTCGTAATTCATTGTAATGCCTCTTTTTACTTTTTCACCATCTTCATCAGGGTACGGTTCTCCAGCAGGATGCGCAGCAGCACAGTGTTCACCGCAGCCAGGATCAGTGCATTGGGGATGCGCACTGCCAGCGTTGCCCACGGGTAGCCGTAGAAGATGCGCAGTGCCAGCGAGGTGATGACCATGGAACCACAAAGTGTCCCAGCAGCACGCTGATCTGCAGCCGCAGGCCGGTGCGCAGCCCGGGCAGCTTCTGCCATGCAAGCCCCGCCACCAGACCAATGGCACCCGCGCTCAGCGTGATGAGCGGGTTGATGGCGTAGCCTGCCAGCACGCCGCCGATCATATCGGCACGGCGCCCACGGCAAAGCCGGCACCGGGGCCGAACAGCAGCGCTGCCAGCAGCACCGGCAGGCTGCCCAGATTGAACCGCACAAAGCCGGTGGAGATGCTCAGCACCCGGCTGAACACGATGCTCATTGCCACCAGCAAGGCCAGCATGGTGAGCGTGCGGACGGAATTTTTCGAGTTGTTCATATCAACTGTCCTCCTTGCAAAAGGAATACCGGGCGGGCGGTCTGCACAAACAAAAACGCCCTCCCTGTGACAAACCGCACAAAGGAGGGCGTGAATCCAACAACTTTCACTTCCGGGCGGGACGCAAGCCGTCTCGCCTGCACCCAAGTCCATGCAGCAGCGGGATGCAGACCATGCACCGCGGGTACACCTTCGTCCACAGCACAACTCCCCGTTGATGCGGCACTTAACGCACATGGCCTTACTCTGTTGATGGTTTTATTATAGTCCTTTTGCCACAGCCATGCAACCGCCTGCACAGACAACTTTGCCAAACCGCATCGTCAAATTTTAGCAGTTGTGCATAGCATCTGCCGGGTTTTGGCCTGTGTCCCCTTTTCATTTGCCGCATAACGTGGTAAGATGGGTTTAACCTTAAATATGGAGTCTTCTCCCGGAAAGGAATGTTTCCCGATGAAATTCAACGAAATGACCTATACCCGCCCGGACATCGGTGCCTGCTGGCCCGGTGCAAAGAGCTGGCCGCAAAGGCCGCTGCCGCACCGGACGGCGATGCCCTTGTCCGGCTCTACTACGAGCAGAGCGAAGCCTTTGCGGAGTACAACACCGCCGCGAACCTTGCCAACATCCACTACACCTGCGACACCCGCGACGCTTACTGGAAGGCTGAGCAGGACTTCTTTGATGCCAACGGCCCCGCCGTGACCAACGCCAGCGTGGAGATCAGCCGCGCTTTCCTTGCGAACCCGCATGTGGATGCCCTGACCGAAAAATTCGGCACCACCTGTGTGGCCGGTATGAAGAATGCCGTTCTGGGCATGGATGACCGCACCGTGGAGCTGCAGCAGCAGTTCAATGCTCTGGTGAGCCGCTACCAGCAGATCTACGGCGGCGCACTGGTGGAGCTGGACGGCAAACAGCTCACCATCCCGCAGCTGGGCCCTTACAAGGAGGATCTGGACCCTGCCGTGCGCCGCGCCGCCTACGAGGCCGAGGCCGGTTATTTTGACGCCCACCGTGCCGAACTGGACGAGCTGTACGGCGAGATCGTGAAGAACCTGAATGCACAGGCCCGGGTGATGGGCTATCACGACTACAGTGAGCTTTCCTATGTGCGCATGAACCGCATCGGCTACGGCCCGGAGGAGATCCGGAAATTCCGCGATCAGGTGGCAAACGATGTGGTGCCCCAGCTGCAAAAGGTGATGGCCCTGCGTGCAAAGCGCACCGGCATCGCCCGCCCCACCTTCACCGATCTGCCATCATGTTCAAGGACGCAATCCCAAGCCCATTCCCGCTACAAAGCCCGTATGGATGCCGCCCGCACCATGTACCATGAGCTTAGCCCGGAAACCGCCGAGTTCATCGACTTTATGCAGGACAACGAGCTGTTCGATGTGGAGAGCCGCCCCGGCAAGATGTCCGGCGGCTATATGACCAGCCTGCCCAGCTACAAGGCCCCCTTCATTTTTGCCAACTGGAACAACACCTCCGGCGATGTGGACGTGCTGACCCACGAGTGCGGCCACGCCTTTGAGGGCTATGTGGCCGAGCGTGATCCCGAAGTGCCCGCCGATCTGGAATGCCCCGGCATGGAGAGCGCCGAGATCCACTCCATGGCCATGGAGTTCCTGACTGCACCGTGGCATCATCTGCTCTTCGGCCGGGATACCGACAAATACGCCCTGCTCCACGCTGAGGACAGTTTTGTGTTCCTTGCTTACGGATGCGAAGTGGACGAGTTCCAGCACATCATGTACCAGAACCCGGATCTGACCCCCGATGAACGCAATGCCGAGTGGCTCAAGCTGGAAAAGAAGTACCGCCCGTGGATCGATTTTGCCGGTCTTCCCTTCTATGGCCGCGGTGCAGGCTGGCAGCGTCAGCTGCACATTTATGAGTGCCCCTTCTACTATATCGACTACTGCCTGTCCACCATGGCCGCACTGCAGTTCTTCCTGCTGAGCCTGACCGACCACAAGGACGCATGGCAGCGCTATCTGCGCCTTGTGCGCCGTGCAGGCATGGCCAGCTACACCGAGCTGCTGGAGACTGCCGGGCTGAAGGTTCCCTTTGAGGAGGGCAGCATCAAGGGCATTGCCCAGCAGATGACCGACTGGCTGGAAGCCCATCAGGTATAATTTCCGGTTCTTCCTGTCATTTCGATGCGAAAAAGCATTTCACGATTTTTCTTGTTTCTACGGACAAAATCTGATATACTTTAAGAGAGCACATTCCATTTTGTCAGATCGAAAGGAGCTTCTCATGAAATCGACAGGATCCTTCAAGCGCATCCTTGCCGTCCTGTGCACTGCCGCACTGCTCACCTGCAGTGTCTCCGCTTTGGCCGTCAGCCCCGCAGACGTCTCTGCCTCCGCCTCGCTTTCTGCCGTAATTCGGTCTCGGAGGCGCAGCTGCGCTCTGCCCTGTCCAAGCTCACTGTCACCTATGACAGCGAGGCCGAGGCTGGCAGATCGATTCTCCCTACGAGGAGGCCAGCATGGAAAAGGCCTCCTGCGGTCTGTACCCCTACCTGTTCGTTACCAACGATGATCCCACCGTGTATCTCAGTCTGGGCATGACCTACTTCGGCAATAAAAAGCTGGACATGAAATCTGTTCGGGTAGAAACCGAGGATAACTACTACGACTTCACCTGTGATGAAGAGTTCATCGGCGGCTACGACAACGACCTCAGTTTGGTTCGATTACGAGCTGTTCGATATGGACGACAGCACCAGCTGGCTGAACGAGTGGCTTGCCGCCAAGAGCGTCACCGCCACCTTTACCGGCAGGGACGGCTCCACCAAGACCTACACCCTGACCAAGGACAACCTGCAGGCCATCCGCGACATCCTGAATGCCTACGACACCCTGCTTGGTTCCGATGTTTCCACTGCACGTGTCGTGCTGCGCAGCCTTGTAAAGTAAACATTATCTGCTTACAGCAAAAGCCCCCGGAACGTTTCACACCGTTCCGGGGGCTTTGTGTTATGCCTTATTCAGGTTCAGGCACTTCTCTTACAGGTTGAAGTAGCGCTTTGCGTTGTCGAAGCAGATGCCCTTGACGATCTTCTCCAGAGCCTTCTCGTCGTTGGGATACTCGCCATCCTCGACCCACTGGCCGATGATGTTGCACAGGATGCGGCGGAAGTAGTCATGACGGGTGTAGCTCAGGAAGCTGCGGCTGTCGGTCAGCATGCCAACGAAGTTGCCCAGCAGGCCCAGGCTTGCCAGACGGGTCATCTGCTCTTCCATGCCGATCTTGTGGTCATTGAACCACCATGCGGATCCGTGCTGGATCTTGCCCGGCACCTCGCTGTTCTGGAAGCAGCCCAGAATGGTGCCGATCTGTGCATCGTCGGCGGGGTTCAGGCTGTAGATGATGGTCTTGGGGCACTCGTCGGTGTCGTTCAGGGCGCTCAGCAGGCTTGCGATCTCGCCGCCGCAGGTAGCGGTGTTGATCATATCAAAGCCGGTGTCGGGTCCCAGCAGAGCGTTCATCTTGCGGTTCACGCCGCGCAGGCAGTTGTAGTGGATCTGCATGGCGATGCCCAGACGGTGATACTGCTTGCCCAGATGGATCAGGATGTAGGTCTGGTACTTCTCAGCCTCTTCGGTGGTGCAGGTCTCGCCCTTCATCACCTTCTGGTAGATGGCGTTGACCTCTTCCTTGGTGGCCTCACGGTAGGGGATGTAATCCAGACCGTGGTCCGAAGCGCGGCAGCCCATCTCGGCAAAGAACTCGATGCGCTTGGTCAGAGCGTCGGTGACGCAGTCGATGCAGGCCAGCTTTTCCTTGCCTACAACAGCGGCCAGCTTGCCCATGTACTCGGCAAAGCCGGGCTTGTTGATGTTGATGGCTTATCGGGGCGGAAGGAAGGAGCCACGGTGAACTTGATGGTGGGATCTTCCTTGATCTTCTTGTGCCAGTACAGATCATCGATGGGGTCATCGGTGGTGCCGATGAAGGCCACGTTGGACTGCTCGATCAGGCCGCGGACAGTCAGTTTGGGATCGTGCTGCAGCTTGTCGTTACACAGGTTCCAGACTTCCTCAGCGGTATCGCCGTTCAGCACGCCGTCGTAGCCAAAGAACACATGCAGCTCGAGGTTGGTCCAGTGGTACATCGGGTTGCCGATGGCCATGGGCAGAGCCTCTGCAAACTTCTGGAAGCGCTCGCGGTCGGGCTTATCACCGGTGATGTACTCCTCGGGCACACCGTTGGAACGCATCACGCGCCACTTGTAGTGGTCGCCAAAGTAGCTGCCGTCCGGGTTGCGGCCGCCCAGCCATACCTGAGCGATGTTCTCAAAGCGGCGGTTCTCGTAGATCTCACGGGGAGGGATGTGGCAGTGGTAGTCGCAGATAGGCATATCCGCAGCGTAGTCGTGGTACAGATGCTGAGCAGTGGGAGACTGGAGCATGAATTCCTTATCCATAAATGCTTTCATGGGTCGATAACTCCTTTTCTCTGGTGGTTTTTGTTAAAAATCCGTCAAACCTTGTGTACAACGGGACGCCCGCCTGCACGGGCAGGTTTGTCTTACCTTTAGTATAACGGAAAATGTGCATGTATACAACTGAAAAAGTGACAAATTTTCTAGCACACAATTGTGCTTTTCGCTGGAAATGCCCCAAATCGTCACCTTAAGGCTAAAAATATTGCACAAAGCTCTTGACTTATTTGTATACAACAGCATAAAATAGGGTAAGGAGCAGAGGGCAGACAAAGAGGCTCTCTGATAAGCAAAGCAAGTTTATAAAGGAGATCAACAAGATGGAAACTTTGAACTACAAGGTTCTGGAAGGCACCGGCTATAACGCTACATCCTGAAGGATGCACCGTCAAGGTCATGCAGTTTGGCGAGGGCAACTTCCTGCGTGCTTTCGTGGATTACTTCTATGACATCGCAAACGAGAAGGCCGGCTACAACGGCAAGGTCAAGCTGGTGCAGCCCATCAGCAACTTCCCCCAGATGGCAGACTGGATCAACGAGCAGGAAGGCCTGTACACCCTGTACCTGCGCGGCAGTGAGAAGGGCCAGAAGGTCGATGCAAAGCGCGTGATCTCCTGCGTGTCCGACTGTGTGTGCCCCTACATCGACGGCAAGTGGGACGAAGTGCTGGAACTGGCACGCTCTGCCGATCTCGAGACCATCGTTTCCAACACCACTGAGCCGGCATCGCCTACACGCAGGGCGACAGCCAGTTCGATCAGGTTCCTCCCAACAGCTTCCCCGCAAAGCTGACCCGCGTGCTGTTTGAGCGCTACAAGGCATTCAACGGCGCTGCTGACAAGGGTCTGACCATCCTGTCCTGCGAGCTGATCGACAACAACGGCAAGGAGCTGAAGAAGTGCTGCAACAACTACGCCAAGGACTGATCTGGAGCCTGCCTTCATCGACTGGATGAACAACGCAAACACCTTCTGCTCCACTCTGGTGGACCGCATCGTTCCGGGCCGCATCCGCGATCCCAAGGAACTGGCTGCCATGGAAGAGGCCAACGGCTACCATGATGCCGCTCTGGACGTGGGCGAAGTGTTCGGCGTGTGGGTCATCGAAGGCCCCGCTGAGCTGGAGGACAAGCTGCCGTTCAAGAAGGCCGGCGTGAACGTCATGGTCGTGCCCGATGTTACCCCCTACAAGAAGCGCAAGGTCCGCATCCTGAACGGTGCACACACCGGCTTCGTTCTGGGCGCATATCTGGCCGGCTTCGACATTGTGCGTGACTGCATGCACAACGACACCATCCGCGGCTTCATGAACAAGATGCTGCACGAGGAGATCATCCCCACCCTGCCGCTGGACAAGAAGGATCTGGAAGAGTTTGCTTCCGCTGTTGAGGACCGCTTCAACAACCCCTTCGTCAACCACGAGCTGATGAGCATCTCCCTGAACTCCACCTCCAAGTGGAAGGCCCGCAACATGCCTTCCTTCCTGGCTTACATCGAGGAGCAGAAGCAGCTGCAAGTGTCTGACCATGTCTCTGGCAGCCTACATTGCCTTCTATTCCAGCGACATTCAGGAGCGCACCGCCGACGGCCTGATCTGCAAGCGTCCTGCCGGCAACACCTACAAGATCCAGGATGACGCATGGGCTCTGGACTTCTACTATGCACACAAGGACGACACCGCTGCTCAGCTGGTGAACGCCGTGCTGACCAACACCCAGATGTGGGATCAGGATCTGACTAAGATCGAGGGTCTGGAGGCGCTGTGCTGGCCGATCTGGAAATGATCCGCACTCAGGTGCCGAGGCTGCTTACAAGAGCTGCCTGTAAGCCTGAAAAACCAACCTACCCGCACAACAAAGGCTGCTGCTTTGGGCAGCAGCCCTTTTGTGCGATACGATAAGGAGAACTACTATGCCGCAGAATTCATATCAGCCCCATCGACAACGTGGTCGTTGCCCTGCACCCCATTGCCAAGGGCACGCTGGTGGAAGTGGACGGTCTTTCTGTGACTGCTCTGGAGGACATTCCGCAGGGCCACAAGATGGCCGTGAAGCCCATCAAGAACGGTGAGAACGTGATCAAGTACGGCTTTCCCATCGGCCACGCCACCGCAGATGCCGCTCCCGGCAGCTGGATGCACACCCACAACGTGCACACCAACCTGTCCGGTGAGGTAGAGTACAGCTACAACCCCGCCCCGGATCTGGCTCCCCTGCCCAAGGTCGAGCCGGAGACCTTTATGGGCTTCCGCCGCAAGGACGGCCGTGCCGCCATCCGCAATGAGATCTGGATCATCCCCACCGTGGGTTGCGTCAACGACATCGCAAGAAGATCGTTGCCGACAATCAGGATCTGGTCACCGGCTCCATCGAGGGCCTGTACACC
>ENA-OQAS01000683-OQAS01000683.1-human-gut-metagenome-genome-assembly--contig:-NODE-683-length-17452-cov-3.015815_pt1 | contig 17452 bp, 31 predicted proteins | sample MGYA00242733_ERZ504523 | MGnify/ENA primary metagenome ERZ504523 (study PRJEB26092, sample SAMD00036239) | human gut metagenome | host: Homo sapiens | study: EMG produced TPA metagenomics assembly of... | reverse complement strand
CCTGGCGGATGTGCATCGGAGGGAAAAAAAAGCCAGTCCGGGAAAAAGGGGGATCCGAGAGATCCATCGGCGCAGGTGCTTCAGACGGAGGCTTCCGGTGAAGTGACATATGGAAATGACCTGGTTGTACTGGATGCATCCCATACGGCGGATGGCTATGTGATGATCTGTTATAATGGAAGTAATGAAAAAGTCAAGATCCAGGTGACATCCCCGGATGGCACAGAGTATACCTATCCGGTTACGGTTGTTGGTGATTATGCGGTTTATCCGCTTCCGGGCGGGAATGGTTCTTATAAGGTAACACTTCTGGAGATTGTGTCTGTAGATGACAATCTGTATGCGGTAAGCTTTACCCAGGATCTGGACGTACAGATCACAGATGAATTTGCCCCGTTTCTGCATCCGAATTATTATGTGAATTTCACGGCAGATTCCAAGTGTGTAAAAAAGGGCGAGAGCTTGCGGGAAAAGAATGCTATTCTGATCTGGATGTGGTAACGCAGATTTATAATTTTGTAATTAAAAATATTTCCTATGATAAAAAGAAAGCGGAGAATGTTCCGTATGGGTACACACCGGATCCGGATGAGACACTGGATACCGGGAAAGGAATCTGTTTTGATTATGCGGCACTGATGTCGGCAATGCTCCGGTCGCAGCGGATTCCGACGAAGCTGGAGGTCGGCTATTCCGGTGATGTGTATCATGCATGGATCAGCTGTTATGTTGATGAGATCGGCTGGGTGGATAACATCATTGAATTTGACGGAAAGAACTGGTCGATCATGGATCCGACGCTTGCTGCAAACAACAGTGCTTCGGATGTGAAGAAGTATGTGGGAAATGGAAAGAATTATGTCACAAAGTATACCTATTAGATAAAAGGAAGCCGGATAAGAAGAATGTGGCAGGAATGTGAAAAGGAGGATGGCATATATGGAAAAGCGGACACAGCAGGGGAAGCTTACGAATCTGGAAATTGCTTCGTTCTGCAGTGAAATGGCAATGATCCTGAAGTCTGGGATTTCTTCCATGGAGGGAGTTGATCTTCTCCGGGAGGATGCGCAGACGAAGGCAGAAAAAGAGCTGCTGGATGAGATTTATCAGTCAGTGATGGATACGGGCAGGCTGGATCAGGCACTGGAAGAGACGAAAGTATTTCCAGAGTATCTGCTCCGTATGACGCAGATTGGAGAAGAGACAGGAACTTTAGATGAAGTAATGGAATCTCTGGCGGAGCATTATGACCGAGAGGAAGCGATCAGGAGAAGTGTCCGGAGTGCCATCTCCTACCCTCTTCTGATGATCGGGATGATGCTGGTGATCATTATCATTTTGATGACAAAGGTTATGCCGGTATTTGATCAGGTGTTCCGCCAGTTTGGTCAGGAAATGACCGGATTTTCAAGAGGGATCTTGCTTGCAGGCAATGCTCTTTCCAGATATTCGGCGGTGTTTGCGGTACTTTTGGCGGTGATCGTCTGTGCGGGTATTTATTTTACAAAGACAGAGAGCGGCAGAAAGAAACTGTATCACATCGGATCCGGGTTTGCATTTTCAAGGGAGCTGAAGGATAAGCTGTCGGCATGCCGGTTTGCCGGAGGAATGTCACTGGCACTGAAAAGCGGACTGACGCCGGAACAGGGAATGGAATTTTCAGAGAACCTGATCGAGGATGATGATTTCCGGAAGAAGTAGCAGAATGCAAAGTGGATATGGAAAATGGAACGGATATCGCAGAGGCACTGGTGAAAACCGGAATCTTCACAGGTGTTTATGCGCGGATGACATCCATTGCCGGGAAAGCCGGAATGATGGATGAGATGATGGGAAGGATTGCCGATGAGTGTGAGGAGGAAGTGGATGAAAAGCTTTCTTCTATGATCGCAGTTCTGGAACCGACGCTGGTGATCATCCTGTCGGTGATCGTCGGAACGATCCTTCTGTCGGTTATGCTTCCGCTTCTTGGAATTATGTCAGGACTTTAGGAGGCGTATGCTATGTGGAGAAAAGAACGGGAACGGTTTTATCACGGAAAACGGCAGCGCCCACTTCGGAATTTCTGTCTGTCCCTTCTGCTGTTTGTATGTATCTGCAGTGCTTTTTTCAGTGGATTTGAAAGGCTTTCGGATACGACAAGACGCAGACAGAAGGAAAGTCTGGAAAATGCACTCTGGCGTGGTGTGACGCAGTACTATGCGCTGGAAGGACACTATCCGGAGACGCTTGATGATCTGACGGAAAACTGTGGGATCCAGTATGACAAGAAGCAGTTTTTTATTGATTATCAGATTGCCGGTGCCAATATTCTTCCGGACATTACGGTGATCGAACGATAGGAGGAAATGGACATGAAGCGTAGAAATGAAAAAAAGCATGTGATTGATTTTCTTTTTCTTCTTGCAGTCTTTTTCGTGCTGGCGGCATCATCGGTCGCCATTGTGGTTCTTGCATCGGGATTTTACAGCCGGCAGGTGAAGACCTCGTCGGATTCCTATTCGGGACGGACGGCACTTGCCTATGTGACGGAGAAAATGCACCAGAATGATGAAAATGGTGCGATAGCAGATGGAACTTTCGATGGGGAAAATGCTCTCGTGATCCGGCAGCGTTATGATGAGAAGGATTATGTGACATATCTGTATGCGTATGATGGATACTTAAGAGAGCTTTTTATCCGGGATGGAACGGAAGCAAAAGCATCCGATGGACGGAAGATCCTGGCAACAAAGGACTTCGAGGCTAAGGAAACTTCAGATGGGATTTTTCATCTGTATTGTGAAAATGAAGACGGGAAAAAGACAGATACATTTGTCAGTGTGAAGAGCGCTGCAAGATAGATTGGAGAAGATTTATGGAACGGACACCGGCAAAGCGTTCCAGCCTGTTTTTGCTGGAACTGATGATTGCAATTTTATTTTTCTGCCTTGCTTCTGCGGTGTGTGTGCAGATTTTTGTGAAGGCGCACACGATCAGCCGCGAGACACAGGAACTGAATACGGCGCTTGAGAAGGTTTCCGGGTATACAGAGCTTTTTCTTGCGGATGCGCTGACGGAGGACACGGAGGTCTTCTATGACGCAGACTGGCAGGAATGCAGTAAGGATGAGGCTTCGTATGAGATCGTGATCCGGGTGGAGCCGGATGGAAAGCTTTTGCATGGAACATTTACGGTGCAGCGCCTGTCCGGAGAACAGCCGGAAGAAATCTATTCGGTGGAAACAGACCGGATGACAGGCACGGAAAGGGAGTGACAGGATGAAGAGAAAGAAAAGGGGATCGTACCCGGGGATTCAGATCGGAACGTCATACCTGCTTGTGATCTTTGTGATCCTGTGTCTGGTGACATTTGCCACACTCTCACTGTCAAGTGCAAAAAGGGATCAGAGTTATAGTCAGCAGCTTGCCGGCCGGGAAACGGCGTATTGTGAGGCAAATGCAAAAGCGGCGCAGATCATGGCGCAGATCGATGATGCATTTGCAAAAGAGGATCCTGTATTTGCGATTCGGCAGATTGAGGGCGTGACAGCTGAAGAAGACGGAGCGAATCTGGATATTTCCTATGTGGTTCCGGTCACGGATAGTCAGAATCTGGAAGTCGAGATCCTGGCAGATCCGGTAAAGGGAACGCAGAAGGTTGTAAAATGGAAAGAGTCAGCATCTGAGAAATGGGAAGAAAAGTCAACACTTCCGGTCCTTGGAAGTGACTGATGCGAAAGGAGTTTGAGCTATGGATATCATTGTACTGCTTCAGCAGGCAGTTTTAAATCATGCATCGGATATATTTGTTGTAGCAGGTCTTCCGGTTTCTTATCGGGCAAATGGAAGAATCTGCAGGGAGAAGGAAGAAAAGCTGATGCCGCCGCAGACGAAAGAATGCGTTGAGGAATTATATAAGCTGGCAGGAGGACGGGACATCCGGGTTCTTGAAGAAAAAGGAGATGATGATTTTTCTTTTGCTGTTCCGGGACTTCGAGATTCCGTGTCAGTGCGTACAAACAGAGGGGAGCGCTCTCAGCCGTTATCCGTGTGATCACATTTGAACTGCCGGAGCCGGATGAGATCGGGATTCCGGACTGTGATGAGCTTTTATAACCTGTCAAAAGGTCTGGTGCTTGTGACGGGTCCGGCGGGAAGTGGAAATCTACTACGCTTGCCTGTCTGGTGGATAAGATCAATCATTCAATGGAAAAGCATATCATTACGCTGGAAGATCCGATCGAGTATCTGCACCGGCATGATAAAAGTATTGTAAGCCAGAGGGAGATCAACGTGGATACGGAAGCTATGTCAATGCGCTACGTGCTTCGCTCCGGCAGAGCCCGGATGTGATCCTGCTTGGTGAAATGCGTGATTATGAGACGATCGATGTGGCAATGACAGCAGCGGAAACCGGGCATCTGGTATTTTCTACCCTGCATACGATCGGAGCAGCAAATACGGTTGACCGTATCATTGATGTATTTCCGGCAAACCAGCAGAGGCAGATTGCAGTTCAGCTGTCCATGGTATTGCAGGCTGTAATTTCACAGCAGCTTGTGCCGACAGTGGATGGAAAACAGGTCCCGGTATTTGAGATCATGACGATCACTCCGGCGATCCGCAATATGATCCGCGACAATAAGGTTCCGCAGATTGATGGAGTCGTGTATTCGTCTAATAAAGAAGAAATGCATTCGATGGATTTTGGTCTTCTGAATCTGTATAAAGATGGGAGGATCACGGCGGAGACGGCTCTCTCCTATGCATCAAATCCGGAAATGCTGAAGAAAAAGTTATAGAAAAATATAACAGGAAGGGGCTGCGGTGAAGCAGTCTCTTCCTGTTTATCGTCAGTGTTTTAAGATTTAGCCAAGGGCTGCAATTGCTTCGATCACGATATCATACTGTTTTTTGACATCGGTGATCAAACCGTCAAGGTTGTCGTATTCCTGGCTGCGGAGCTTTTCGGTCAGAGCACTGCTGACATTGTAAAGTGCAGTAAATCCAAGGTTTACGGCAACACCTTTTAAGGTATGCATTGCACGAAATGCGGTTTCGTAGTCCTTTTTAGCCCAGGATTCTTTAAATAAAGCCATATTGTTGTCCTGCGGAAATTTGAGGACAAATTTGCGTACCATATTTTCATTCATAAACCGGTGAAGAATATCATTATAATCGCCACCAATTTTTACATAACATTCTTGAAGTGTCATTGTCTACAGTCCTTTCTGAACTTTTTTATCTTTGTGAAATCCGTATATTTTTGCCCCAACATTTTAACATGATTGTAGCATGACGTGTTACACTTTACAAGATATTTCGTATTATGCATTGTCATGGTAATGAAAAGGCTTATTTATTCGAAGAAATTGCATCATTTAACTGATTGTACCATTCTTTAGTCTGTGCTTCGTTGCTGCTGTTCAGAAAAATGGTGGTATCTGTTGTCTTTATCTGAAGAACCGGAGGATGTTCGATCCAGATATACATCTGGCAATGTCCGGTTTTGCTGCCACGGAAATTACCGAGAAGTTTGCTGTTATCTTCGGAGCCATCAGACCGGTAGAATTTTTCATCCGGCAGATGATCCAGAAGAGTTACTGATTCCACATCGGTAAGAGCAAAGGTTGCTGTTTTATAGCCGGATGTAATAGAATACTGGGCAGCATTTTCCGTCAGGCGGATCGGTGTAAAATCGATCCGGATACAGAGGATACACATCCAGAGGAGAAGAAGCCCGGTGCCGACGAGCATTCCTCCGGTGACATATTTTGCAGAAGGGTGTCCGTAGTTTAGAGAATAATTCATGCTGTTCACACGGTCCTGTACAAAATACCGTTTGTCATTTGGATTGTTGTACCAGCCTTTTCGCCAGTAATAGTCATCATCAATGTAAAATGGTGTGCTGTCCTGGGAGAGGATCCGCTCTTTTTCCTTACGCAGCCAGAAAAACATGATCAATATGATGGCAGCCGGTATCAGTTCGAGGAAAATGTAGATGCCCATTCCAACTCCGCCAATCCAGTTGCTGGATGCAATATCCCGGATGATCCCGAGATAGGCGCCGGTATTGCAAATGTTGGAGACAAAAAGGAATATGGTGTATAAACGCTTTTCCAGTGCATTGATCTGCAGGTTGATCTGTGAATTTTCACTGTAAATTTTGTTTGGCATATGGCGAATAAATAGCCGGTACCCATGTAAGCTGCCGCGACAAGAATTGTGCAGAGAAGCATGACTCTTCCATCACTTTCGGTCAGCAGATAAGTACGGACCTGCGGGAAAACAGAGGATCAGAATCACTGCAGCCGGGATCAGATGAAGCTTTGCCGGTAGTATCTTTTTCGCAATTTGTGAGGAAGTGCGGGTATCCACTGCAGCGGACACATCTGCATTTGCTGAGCTGATCCATCCATTTTTCTGCTTAATGTCGTATACTTTCTGGTGATAATGATAGACACGGAGGATGGTAAGAAGGCAGAATTCTACGAACCATAGTGTCCATACGGTAATAAAAATAGAAAAGTAAGTAAAGCAAAGCAGGCATACCGCAATTCCTGCCAGCATGTTCCATAAATAAAACTGGCGGTTGCGCTTTTTATAAAGCTGGAGAAGCTCTTTTACGTCGGGATGTTCAAGCTCAGATTTAGGAATATGGACTCCCATCAGCATTCCTTCCCGGTATTTTGCAATATTTCCATAGACTCCGGCAAAGATGCCAACCATGGAAATGTCTGTAATTAAAAATATAATCAGCATCATCATTTCGCTGTTACCTCCATTTCGTTAAATGCTCTCTGGCAGAGTTCCAGGAAGTCGGTCAAAGTCATGCCGTGGAACTTTGCTTCTGCGCTTAAAAGTTCCAGTTCATCTGCCAGCTTTTCGTCAAAGCGGTTATCTTGTGGAGCAGAGGAAGTGGGATAACAGATGGTTGTTCCCTTACGGCGGTCTGTCTCGAGGAAGCTTCTGTTTTCAAAAGCTGGTAAGCTTTGCTGACGGTCATGGTGTTGATACCGAGATCGGTTGCCATCTGGCGGACGGTCGGAAGCGATTCCCCCGGCTCAAATCCCCCTCGCCCGATTCCTTTGACAATCTCGTTGCGCAGCTGAAGGTAGATCGGGACTTCGGACTGCATGTTGATCTTGAGGATCATATATCGGCATCTCCTTTCTGTGGGATTTGATTGTATTATACCACATAATACAAATAATACAATAGGAGGATGAAAAAACAGGAAAATGATGTACACGCTTTCAAGGTGCAAATAAATCTTAGAATTTGTTTTCCTGAAAGCGCATATGTCAGTTCATTGATTTCGTGAACTAAGAAGGTTAAGATAACCGATTGCCTGTATGTGAGTTAATAAACTTCTGCATATAAGTCCGAATTTTTTCCATTTGCTTTTTTGTAGAAGGATTGCTATATGGAATCCTGTCAATAATGCGGTTTAAGTAGTCATTTTCCGCTATAATATCAAAGCTTTCTTTGAAGTTAATGTCAAAGAAATAGACGATATAAGATACCCAGTAATCCATCTGTGTGACGCGGTCTGCGGAAAGGATACATTTATTTTCAAACACTGTTTCGTTATACCTTTTGGGTTATATTCTGTGTACCGAGTTCTTCTTCAGAAACGTTAATAAAGGTGCTTGTGGAGTCTACGAGCTTTACCCGGCAGTTGTCCAGCTTGTCCTCATCACGGATCAGCTTTGCGTGTAAAAGTGTCTGCGGATCTGAGATCTCAGGGAGTTCATAATCGCTGTGATGGGCGATTGCAGTGTAAATGATGGAGTCCCATTTGTCATCCGGAAGAAAGCGGCGGATCATGCCTTCATCAAAAAGCACCTTTACACCGTAAGCAGCGTGATCCATTGTGCCAGGCTCAAAGCTGTCGTAGCGCTTTAACTGCTCAAAACGCCCGATGTCGTGAAGGAGTGCAATCAGCTTGCAAGGTCGGTGTCTTCGGCTGAAAGATGCATCCTTCCGGCAAGCTCTTCTGCCTGTTTTACAACGCCGTAGGTGTGGATGATTTTTAATTTTATGCGGTCATTTTCGCGGTCGTATCCGTTAAGGTAAGATTCAAATTCTTGTTGTGCGAGTTGGTAGTACATGAAGTTAAACCTCCTGGAAATATATGATTAGTGAGTAGCTTCTGAAAGAGATGCCAGTGAATTTTTAAAGGATTCAAATCTTTTTGTAAATTTCTCGTCCATATTTTCTTATATCCTCCAATAATAACTGATTTCCACATTCATCAAGATTGACAAGGTCTATTGTGTATAAAGTGGGTAAATTATCAAGCTCTTCCCGTAGATTTTCTGCATCTGGAATACCGGATACGGCGATGTCAATATCACTTCGTTCTGTCGCAGTCCCTTTGGCACGGGAACCAAAAAGAATAACGGTAGAAGCAGAATATTTTTTGCCAGATTTATAATTTCTTCTAAAATACTATTGATTGTCATAAAAATACCCCTCTATTCAGATATCCTAATAAATTCATAAGCGATCCGCGGAGTCCCGTCACTGACGTAAATAATCCCACATTCTTCAAATCCATTCTGCTTAAAGCAAGCCTGCATTGGTTGATTATCCTTGTGGTATCTACACGCAGATGTGAGATCTGTGTCTTGCAAAATCAAAGCAAGCCCGTGCAATCCCTTTGGTTGTTCCGTCAGATGCAAGGCGGTGAACGGTTCCGTATGGAGCCTCGGAACGCCAGCTCCATTTTCAATGAGCTGATAGTTCGGCTCGTCTCCGATGATAAGTGTAAAAGTGGCAACGACCTTATCATTTTCTACGCAGACATAACTGTTACCATTCTGGATATCCGGTTCGAGATCTTCGAGAACCGGATAATTTGCATTCCATTGTGTCGGGTTTCCGGTTGCGTGCATGAACTGGCGTGCGGTGTCAAAAATATTTAAAATCGTGTCTACATCTTCTGGAAGTGTTTTTCTGATTAACATAGTGTTTCGTTACCTTTATCTGTTTTTTGCTGTATATGAAGTATAACATTTGAAATAAAAAAAGAAAAGGTGGAGAAGAAAACTGAAAGATAGAATCCCTTGCCATTCCCCCACCGCAATGATAAAATCTAAGAAACAGTGGTGCGAAAAGGAGTTGAGAAGACGATGCCAAAAGTATTCAATACAACAGCAGTATGCATACCGGAAGAACATTATATGGTCGATATATCCGGACGGCTGGAGGAGATCAAAAGCCTCGTAGATGCCGGCAAATATTTTACGATCAACCGTGCGCGGCAATATGGAAAGACAACAACACTTCGTGCATTGTATCGCTATCTGCAAAAAGAATATTATGTTGTCCTTTTGGATTTTCAGACTTTTGACAATGATAAATTTGAAAATGGAAATGTTTTTTCGGCAGCATTTATCAATTCATTTTTGCGGTCGTTAAAAAGAAATACTCTTTCACCAGAACTGGAAGATGCGATAAAAAATATTTTGCATAGTACGGATTATACAGATAAGTATTTTTCCTTAAAAGAGCTGTTTGAACAGTTAAGCGATCTCTGTGCGGCAGCTGAAAAAAAGATTGTGCTGATGATTGATGAGGTTGACAGTGCATCGAATAATCAGGTGTTTCTGGATTTTCTTGCTCAGCTTCGTGCTCAGTATATTGAAAGAGATATACAGCCGACATTTCGAGCTGTTATTTTGGCGGGTGTATATGACGTAAAGAATTTAAGGCGGAAAATCCGTCCGGATGAAGTTCATAAATATAACAGTCCGTGGAATATCGCAGCGGATTTTAAAGTGGATATGAGCTTTTCAAGAGAAGAAATTGCAGGAATGCTCGATGAGTATGAAAAAGATTATCATACAGGAATGGATGTGGAATTACTTGCCGGACTGATTAGAGAGTATACATCCGGATATCCATTCCTGGTGTCTAGGATATGTCAGCTTCTGGATGAGGAAATCAGTGTGAAGAAGGAGTATGGCGGTAAGAAAAGTGCGTGGACGAAGAAGGGATTTTTGGAAGCGGTAAGGATTTTGCTTTCAGAAAAAATATGCTGTTTGAGTCGTTGCGTGAAAAACTGGAAAGCTATCCGGAACTGAATAGTATGCTCTATTCACTTCTATTTACGGGAAAAGCGATTGTGTATAATTATTATGAGACATCAATCAATATTGCGACCATGTTCGGCTTTGTGAAAAATGAAAATGGAGTGCTTGCAGTTTCCAACCGTATTTTTGAGACGTGGTTATATAATCTGTATTTGTCATCTGCGGAGATGCAGAAAAAGGAAATCTATGCGGCATCGTTGATTGACAAGAATCAGTTTATCACAAATGGTTATTTGAATATGAGATTGGTCCTTGAAAAATTTGTGCAGCATTTTCATGATTTATATGGCGACAGTGACGAGACATTTCTTGAAGATGAAGGTAGAAAATATTTTCTTTTGTATTTAAGACCGATTATCAATGGAACAGGCAATTATTATATAGAGACTCAAACCAGAGAGCAGAAACGGACAGATATTATTGTAGACTATTTGGGTGAACAGTATATTATAGAAATGAAGATCTGGCATGGAAAGGAATATAATAATCGTGGGGAAAATCAGTTGATAGAATATCTTAATGATTACCATGTGAAGAAAGGATATATGATCAGCTTTAATTTTAACAGGAAAAAAGAAACCGGTATCAAAGAAATTACAATTGACGGAAAGACAATTATAGAAGCAATTGTGTAACAATCAGAATTAAAAATTGTGTAACAATCAGAATTAAAAAATGCCAGGCAGGATACAGCATTTTTACTGATAATTCATATTGTTTTTTGTGAAAAGTGTTGAAAGAAACTTTCGTTTCCTTAAGAAACTCCGGGAAATCAGGAAAATCAGGTAAGATTTTCGGAGCCTGAAGGGTCTGCTCCAACAAGACGGAAGCCGAGCTTCATCTCGATCGGGATCTGTTCTCCTCTTTCAATACTGTCAAGAAGTAGCTCTGCGCCGCGGATTCCACTGGTTTTGTAGCCGAAATGGATGGTTGGGATTCCTCCGGTGACGGCTTTTAACATCTGGTTATCTCCGAATCCGGTTACTCGGATGGACGTATTTTCAAGGATATAGCGCATTCTTGCACCTGCATCGGCTGCATTTGTCGGAATCTGCTTTTTTAAGTAGGTCTGAATGGCTTCGATTGCTCCCGCTGCTATGGTATCGGTTGCACATGATATGACATCGATATCACATTTGCTTTCCAAAAGATCCAGAGCAGACTCATATCCGGATTCCAGCGTGAAGGCTGAGGTTCGCTTATTTTCCTCGAAAAGCGTGACACCTGCATTTTTGAGTCCTGCGATAAATCCGTCCTCTCTTGCGGCACCTGCAGCTTTGTCATCACGGGTAACGCCGATGTAAGCAACTCCTTTTTACTGAATCCGGCAACGGCCTGTCCCATTGCCTTTCCTGCACCGTAATCGTCGTGGTAAATGCAGTTTGCGTGTGAGGTGCGCTGCCCGATCACGACAACAGGAACCTTTGTCTCTTTTAAAAATTTCCGGTGACCGGCGGTGAACATCGTACCGACAAGAATAATTCCGTCCACCGGATAATTTTCAAATAACCGGAGGTATTCTACTTCCTTTGCAGGGGTGTTGTCGGTTCCGGCAAGAAGCATCTGATAGCCTCTTTCGGCGAGAACACTTTCAATTCCGGCAGTGATCCGGCTGATGGATTCAGAATTGATCTTCGGGACGACCACGCCCACCAGGCTTGCCTTTTTGGTACGAAGCATACGCGCTGTGCGGATGGCTGGTATCCGGTTTCTTCGATGACTTTACGGATCTGTTCTTTTTTCCCTTCACTGACGTAGCCGCCGTTTAGATATCTGGATACAGCTGCGCTGGAGACACCGGCGAGCTGTGCGATTTCTTTGATGGTCATAATCTGGTAAATGAAACTCCTTTGTATTTGATACTCTTATTATAGTGGAAAGCAAAATAACAGACAAGACCGGAGAAAGGAGAAAATCCAATCTTGGTCTTGCCTGTATTGTTTTGGTTATAACTTTTTAAAATGATGTGAGTGTCAAAAGTAAATTTTGCCGTTCACATCATTATTATAATCTGCGATACAGATTTTTATAGCGTTTTTTGTCCTCTTTCGTTAAGATAACAGCCAGAAGCATGAATGCGACTCCTGTCAGAAGAACGATGACCCAGGTAAAGATCGGCGTATGATTTTTGTAAATAAATCCGATCAAAAGCTGGTACAGACTCATAAATCCGATACGGATGATCTCCATCAGCCCGTGGATTCTTCCGCGGTGGCTGGATGGGATACGCCTGGTCATGTACGGGCTTTCCGCCAGCATGTAAGAAATCTCACCCCATGTCAGTACGACCATTGCCGCATAATAGAACGGGATGTGTCCGGAAAAGAGGATGAACATCACGTAGCCGACCAGTGTCAGTAAAAATCCGTAGATTGTCTTTTTCGGTTCGGAGGATCGCTTCAGGATCTGGGTGATAAGTGGTGTGAAGAGAACAACGATAAAGCAGTTGATGCTTGTAACTGTTCCGAATATCACCGCACCGGTATCTCCGTGCAGACGGATCAGATCCATAGGAAAGAGATAATTATACATCTGGTAAAGTGCTGTGTACCCGCTGGTGATCAGAATGAACAGCAGAACAAGCCGGTTTTCTTTAAGAATCGTCAGCAGGCTTTCCCCGTGGCGTTCGGCCTGATAAATGGCGTTGCTATCATTTTCTTCTTTTTCCGGTGTGATATTCTGTACAAAGAAATAGATCATCACAGAAGAAGTGCCGATGGAAATTCCACTGAGTAAAAATGCAAGCCATAAGTAATTGCGAAACATAAATCCGGCTACAGCAGAAGCCATCACGCCGCCGAGATTTGCTGTCAGATACTGGAGGGAATAACCTCTCTCCCTGTCTTTGCTGAGGGTGATATCCGCAGTAAGCGAATTGTAGGACGGATTTTCCATGTTCTGGCAGGTCGATGCGATAAACATCAGACAATGGATTTTGTCGTCAGCGGGATCAGTCCGCAGATGATATAAGAAATGACGGAAATCATATCCAGGTAAACGATATTCATTTTCTTATTAAAACGATCGGCCATCTTTCCACCGATCAGATTTGCCGGGATCGTCAGAATCCCCATCAGTGCCGTGATCCAGGCAACCTGCACGGCATTCATCCCAAGCTTCTGGCTTAAGATCATCGTCAGCATCGGACGGACCATTGCCCCCATGGCCGTCACAAAGCGTCCGAAGCATAAGACATAGTTTTCTTTTCTAAGACCTTTATATTGCGAAATTAGATTCATGATACGTTTTCCCCTTTGCATATTCCCCAATTTTAAACTACTAATAATATACAATGAGGGCACTTTTTGTCTATCTTATTCCGTCGGGTTTCAGCAAAATGGTGGTTGATTGAAGCCGGAAAATGATGTATGTTAGTACTTAGGAAATAGCAGTTGTAGGTGGTTACGACTGAGCGAAAAAGGAGAATATGATGAAATCAGAAGAAGTTACGAGAATACTGGAAAATGCCATCCGTATCGGAAAAGGAGTGATCCGGTATGGAAGTGTCGCATCGTATATTCCGGAGCTTGCCAAGCAGATAAGAATAAACTGGGGATCTGCCTTTACACAATAGACGGCAATCAATTTGAGACCGGAAATACAGAGGACAGATTTACGATACAGTCCATTTCCAAAGTAATGGCACTGTGTCTGGCGCTGGAAACGTTTGGAGCAGAGTTTGTGTTTGATCATGTGGGCGTGGAGCCGTCGGGAGAGGCTTTTAACTCACTGGTAGAACTGGATAACCGGAGCAACCGGCCCTTTAATCCGATGATCAATTCCGGAGCAATTACGGTTGCAAGTCTGCTAGTGAACCAATATTCCATCGAAGATATGCAGAAGTATATGCAGGAAGTATGCGAAGATCCGGAGATCGCGATAGACGAAGCCGTATTTCAGTCTGAGATGGCGACCTGCGCAAGAAATAAGGCGATTGCCTATCTTTTAAAAAGTAAGGACATCATTGATACCGATGTAGAAGAAAGTGTTACCTTTTATACCAAGATGTGTTCCATGTCGGTAAATGCAAGAGATCTGGCAAGGTTCGGTCTTCTGCTGGCAAATGACGGAGTGCAGCTTTCCACCGGAAACGTCTGATCTCATCTCAAACTGTGCGGATGGTGCAGACCATTATGCTTACTTGCGGAATGTATGACGGATCGGGGGAATTTGCATTAAGAACAGGAATTCCGACTAAGAGTGGAGTAGGCGGAGGTCTCCTCAGCGTGTCGAAAAAGAAAATGGGAATCGGGATCTACGGACCGTCTCTTGACAAAAAAGGAAACTGTATCGCAGGCTGCGAATTGCTGGGATATATTTCAGAAGCACTGCATCTTCATATCTTTGATACCAGAGAGTGGAAGGTAGAAGAATAAAAAAAGACGATACTGCAGAACTCCCTTAGCATGTGGTTTTGCAGTGTCGCTTTTCTTTTATCCGCTTATTTTTCAGAGGATGGAAGACAATTTCCATCTTTAACAATGGTTGGTTCTTTTCCTGCGATCATGGTTACCATGTATCCATTTTTCCCAAAATTGAGTGCAACGACTTTCCCTTTTTTCGTATGGAAAATCTGAATAAGGATATCTTTTGAAGTCGGTTTGTCTTTAAAATAGTTGCTTGGTCTGCTGTTCCCGGTAGGAATCGCACCATTGCCGAATGTATAGCGCGGTTTTGCATTTTATCTGCACTTTCCAGATAAATAAGTACTTGTCTTGCAACTCGCCGGCTGGATGTATTGACCTCGGTCTGATCTTTTGGATTCCTTTGAAGAGCATTTAATGCACCGTTTGATATTCTTCCGAGCTTTGTCATCTTTTCGCCGCCGATTGTGGAGGTAAACTTGCAAGATTCTTCAAAGCTTTCCGGGTACATAGCATAACATTCGGACAAAGCAGCCTGAGAAGCAGTCCAGACTTCTTTTGCCTCAGTTAAAACAGCCTGCTTTTTGCTTTTCAATATATCCTGTCAAAGACGGAATAAGAAGTGCTGCCAGTATTGCAAGAATAGATAGTACAACAATGAGTTCTACAAGTGTAAAGCCGTGTTTTTTATGAATTGTTTTTATGAAAACCACTCCCATTAAAAGTATATTGAAAATATGTACAGATACAATTATTTATAATGATATAATACATTCTGATTGAAGGATGGTCAAGAAAAATATGGTAATCAGAATACAAGAAATAAGGTAATATATAGATATGAATCAAGTCATGGAAAGAGAGGAATGAAAGCAATGGTTGATTTGAAAATGCTGGAGGAAAAGACTCCGATCTTGAAGGAGATCTGTAGCGAAAAAGAGGTGTTCTGGAAAAATCCGGACAAAACAGCTTGTGGGGAAGCAATGGAACAGATCGAACTTGGTATGGAAGATGTAGAAGATGCGGAGCGCAGACTGGAGCGTTTTGCACCGTTCATTATGAAATGTTTCCCGGAAACAAAGGAGAGAAATGGAATCATTGAATCTGTTCTGACACCGGTTCCGAAGATGAAGGATTTGCTGAATGAGAAATACGACAGCAATCTGGAAGGAAACTTATTATTAAAGCAGGACAGCCATCTGGCAATCGCCGGTTCGATCAAGGCACGCGGCGTATTTATGAGATTTTGAAGCACACAGAAGAACTTGCATTAGAGCATGGAATTTTGAGTCTGGAAGACAATTATGAGAAACTGGCGAGTGAAGAATGCAGAGAGTTTTTCAAAAAGTATACCATTCAGGTGGGTTCCACCGGAAACCTTGGACTGAGTATCGGAATCATGAGTGCAGCAGTTGGCTATCAGGTGATCGTACACATGTCAGCAGATGCGAAACAGTGGAAAAAAGACTTGCTCAGAAGTCACGGGGTAACAGTAAAAGAATATGAGTCAGATTACAGTGAAGCGGTGAAAAACGGACGTGCTTTATCTGATGTAGATCCGAACAGCTACTTTGTGGATGATGAAAATTCAAAAACACTCTTTCTTGGTTATGCAGTAGCGGCAAAACGTCTGCAAAAGCAGTTGGAAGAAAAGAATGTTGCAGTAGACGAGGAACATCCGCTCTTTGTATATATTCCCTGCGGAGTAGGCGGAGCACCGGGTGGTGTATGCTTTGGACTTAAGCTGCTGTTCGGAGATTATGTACACTGCTTTTCATAGAACCGACACAGGCACCGTGTATGTTAGTCGGAATGGCAACCGGACTGAACCAGGAGATTTCCGTACAGGATATTGGGCTTACCGGACTTACCCATGCAGATGGGCTTGCCGTGGGACGTCCTTCTGGATTTGTAGGCAGAGTAATGAAGAATCTGCTTGGCGGCGAATTTACCATCCGCGATGGAAAATTATATGATTACATGAGAGACATTCTCGGAACAGAGAACATTTTCCTTGAGCCAAGTGCTTGTGCTTCTTTTGAAGGTCCGGTTCAGATCGAAAAAAATGCAGATACACGTAAATATTTACAGGAGAATCATCTTGAAGAGAAAATGAAAAATTCGACACACATTGCATGGGCAACAGGCGGAAGTCTCGTGCCGGAAGCAATTCGTGAAGAATACAAAAACACGTATCTGGAGAAATAAAAAAAAGAACCGGCTGATTCATGAATGCCGATTCCTGGTATAAAAAAAACTGAGGTCATTGTTCCATGATTAGGAAATGCTGACCTCAGCGTTTTTGAAATATTTAATTGTTGCTCTATATGGAATAAAAGTTTTGCTCGCCATTGTTGTATAAATTTAAACTCACATTCCATATCAGGATTTCTTTAATTCTTCCCTATACAATTCGGTTATATATGCCGGACCATTACACCACAGTTTTGTTTTCTCATCATACAGTGCTTTTCCTGTCTTTGAACATAGAAAATCTGTCAATACCTCTTTTCTGTCCTTGCCCGTCTCTTCTGCGATTTCTTCTGTCACCATAGCGATAAGAAGGTCGATTGTATAATCCAGTTTTTCTTTTGGAATTGTTACTTCAGCATATCTTCTCACCTTTCACAAATTTTAGACACTCAATAGCTGCTTCCGTTTTAAAGCAATATTGATCTTTTAATTTATTTGGCAGCAACTGTCTGATGCAGAAATCGTCTGCTTCCTTATCGCCTGCTGTCCCGAAAGCCCCGGCAAGATAAGCAGTAAGGGTAGCGTTTGTTGCATCATCCGCAATCTTTCCTGCAATGATATCATACCTTGCCATTTCACGTTCAACTTCGATGAACATTTTTTTCTTTCGATGAGCGGCAATGCAATGTAACCAGTCTACATCTGCATTTTCAAAAATATGCGTTTCAAGATTTCCTGAAAGGTTAAATTCAAAAGTTGAAATATATCCAAACTTCTGTCCCTCTTCAATTGTTCCTGTTGCGATTGCTTTGGC
>ENA-OQAS01000682-OQAS01000682.1-human-gut-metagenome-genome-assembly--contig:-NODE-682-length-17457-cov-2.737565_pt1 | contig 17457 bp, 25 predicted proteins | sample MGYA00242733_ERZ504523 | MGnify/ENA primary metagenome ERZ504523 (study PRJEB26092, sample SAMD00036239) | human gut metagenome | host: Homo sapiens | study: EMG produced TPA metagenomics assembly of... | reverse complement strand
CTCAAAAGAAGAAGCGCACAACAGAGCATTCGAAGTACTGAAATCAGTAGGTATCCCTGAACCGGATATGACATTAAAGAGTTATCCGCACCAGCTTTCAGGCGGTATGTGTCAGCGTGTTATGATGCTATGGCAATGTCCTGTGAGCCGGAGCTTCTCATCGCAGATGAGCCGACTACAGCCCTTGACGTTACCATTCAGGCACAGATCCTGGAGCTGATGGAGGACATCAGGGCAAAGAAGAATACAGGTATTTTGATGATTACACATGACCTTGGTGTTGTTGCTGAAATGTGCTCCAGAGTTGTTGTTATGTATGCCGGCCGAATCGTAGAAGAAGCGCTGTGCAGGAACTTTTTGCAGATCCGAAACATCCATATACACAGGCTGATTGGTTCTGTACCGAAACTTGGAAGTGGTGTGGAATCTCTTCCGTCTATTCCGGGAAGCGTACCGGATCTGTCCGTAATGCCGAAAGGATGTAAGTTTGCACCGAGATGTAAATATGCAATGGATATCTGTCATCAGCAGGAGCCGGAGCTTGCAGATATCAACGAAGCAGGCACCAGAAAATGCAGATGCCATCTGCTCAACAAAACCGGAAAGGAGGCGTAACCTGTGAGCGAGCCGTTATTATCAGTAAAGAATATGAAGAAAACATTCCAGGCAAACGGAGGAATGTTCAGCAAGAAGAAATTTGTCCATGCGGTAAATGACGTATCTTTTGATATTTATCCAGGCGAGACTTTCTCTCTGGTAGGAGAGTCCGGATGTGGTAAATCCACGACAGGTAAACTGATCGATCATCTGATCACACCTGACTCCGGTGAAATCTGGTTTGAGGGAAAAGAAATCTCCAAACTTCAGAGAAAGAAATGCGCCCGTTACGTTCAGATATCCAGATGGTTTCCAGGATCCATACGGTTCCCTGAATCCGAGAATGAAAGTTCAGGATCTCATCGGTGAGCCACTTCTGATTCACACAAATATGAGTGCAGGAGAGCGCCTTAAGAAAGTACATGAACTTCTCCGCACTGTAGGATTAAGCCCGTCTCATGGAGAGCGTTACCCGCATGAATTTTCCGGTGGTCAGCGTCAGCGTATCGGAATTGCCAGAGCACTGACTGTACAGCCAAAGCTTATCATCGCAGATGAGCCGGTATCTGCCTTGATGTTTCTATCCAGGCGCAGGTATTAAATCTTCTGCAACAGTTACAGAAAGACTTTAATCTTACCTATCTGTTCATTTCCCATGACCTGAGCGTCGTTGAAATGATTTCAGACAGAATCGGTGTCATGTATCTTGGCACGATCGTAGAGACAGCACCGAAGAAGAACTTTATGCAAACCCGAGACATCCATATACAAGAGCACTTCTCTCCGCAGTTCCGATCCCGGATCCGGAAGTGAAGAAAGAGCGTATTACTCTGAAAGGTGACCTTCCAAGTCCGAGTAATCCGCCGAGTGGCTGTCTGTTCCACACACGTTGTCCGCATTGTACAGAAAAATGTAAGACACAGGTGCCGACACCTGCTGAAATTGCACCGGGTCATATTGTAAAATGTCATTATCCGGAACTTACAGAATAGGAATTCCGAAATAACAATATCACACCTGGAGATGAACAGTGAAGAAAACAGGATTCACTGAGAGATACAGGTCATTATGAATGGATGAGGAAAGAGGGGCTATGTTTACTGAGGAAAGACAAAGCGCAATAGAGAATTGTCTTCGTGAAAACGGAAAAGTCAAGGTTAAGGAATTGAGTGAAATCTTTCAGGTCACAGAAGACTGTATCCGAAAAGATCTTAAGATTCTTGAAAACGCCGGTAAGTTAAAGAGAACCTACGGCGGTGCAATCCTTTCACAGGATTATCCGCTGAAAAGAGACGTAGTAGACAGACGCCAGTTTAACCTTGACAAAAAGAGAACAATTGCAGCCAAAGCATTTAAACTGATTAAGAATAACGAAACGATTTTCCTTGATATTTCTACCACAAATATCGAACTGGCAAAGCTTCTTGCCACGTCAAATATGCGTGTGGTAGTGGTGAGCAATATGATAGATATCCTGCAGATCCTTGCCACAAATCCGTCTATTACTGCAATCGGTACAGGGGGAACAATGTACCAGACAGTAAACGGATTTATGGGAGCTGCAACGATAGAAGTGATTAAGCAGTATAGCTTTGACCGTGCATTTATAGGAAGCTGCGGTGTGGATATGACTGATTGTGCAATTACTACATTGGGGGTAGAGGACGGATTGACAAAGAAAGCAGCCGTGTACAGCAGCAGACATAAATATGTTGTTATGGAAAGGGATAAATTCTATTTCAACGATTCCTATAAATATGCATACTTTGATGATATCAGCGGAATTGTTACGGATGAATTTCCAGATGATACGATCGTGAGTACACTGGAGAGAGCAGGGGTGAAATTGTTCTGATACAGGCAAGTCTTCGGGGGACTTATCTGATCTGGTTAAATCAGTCAGCAGAATGGATGATCTGTCTGGCTTAAATGAAAAAGATGGAGGCAAGTACGTGAAAGAATATATTTTGGAAGCCTGTGTAGATTCTGTAGAATCTGCTATGGCAGCGGTTGAGGGAGGCGCAGACAGGCTGGAACTCTGCGGCAACCTGATCATCGGCGGAACCACTCCGGGACCGTGGCTTTTTGATGAGATAAGGAAGCGTTCGGATATCAGGATCCATGCCCTGATCCGTCCGCGTTTTTGGAGATTTCTGCTATACAGATGCAGAATTTTCCATGATAAAGCATGCAGTAGAAGATTTCAGGAAAATGGGTGCTGAAGGTGTTGTATTTGGGGTGCTGAAACCGGATGGCACATTAAACATGGAACAGATGAAAGACTGATGGAGGCGGCAGGGATATGTCAGTGACCCTTCACAGAGCTTTTGATGTATGCGTGGATCCAATAGAAACAATGGAACAGGCAATCTCACTGGGAATCAATACGATCCTTACTTCAGGCCAGCGCAATGTATGTCTGCAGGGGGCAGATCTTTTGCGGGAACTCGAGGAAAAGAGTCGTGGACGTATCACAATCCAGGCAGGAAGCGGTGTCGGCGCATCGGTGATCCGACAGCTTTATCCTCTGACAGGAATAAAAGCATATCACATGACTGGTAAGAGAGTAATCGACAGTGAGATGCAGTTCAGAAAAGACGGAGTGAATATGGGACTCCCGATGCTTAGTGAATATGAGATATGGCGTACGGATGTAGATAATATCCGCGCCGCAAAGAAAGTTCTGGAGGAATTATAATGGCAGAACCGAAGATTTTTTTGAAAGGGAACAGGGATCGAATTGAAAAGAGCTACCTGGAGCAGGCGAAGAACCTGCCCCGGGTTTTTGCGCCTGTAGATGAGAAATTACAGAAATGTACAGAGGAAGTGGCGCTTGCATGTAAATATTTATATGCGTTTATGCCGTACAGCGATATTGGCAATTATCCGTTTGAAGTATTTCTGGACTATGCAGAGAATGGTGTGAATCTCTGGAAAGAGAATCCACAGGTTGCAGATCTTCCGGAAGAAATCTTCCTGAATTATGTGCTGTTTCACAGAGTAAATGAAGAAGAAATTGCTCCTTGCAGAACTTTCTTCCGCACAGAGATTGGAACCAGAACGCAGGGAATGAATTTTAAAGAGGCAGCCCTGGAAGTGAACTACTGGTGCGCCGAAGAAGCAACCTATCACTGTACAGATGACCGTACTTTATCTGCGGTTTCCGTATATCGAAGAGGTAATGGAAGATGTGGTGAGGAGTCTGTATTTACAGTGAATGCCCTGCGAAGTGTGGGCGTTCCGGCGCGCCAGGTGTATGCGCCGAAATGGTCTCATTGTGATGACAATCATGCATGGGTAGAAATCTGGTGTGACGGTGAATGGTATTTCCTTGGAGCATGTGAGCCGGAAGAAATCCTGAATAAAGGATGGTTTACGAATGCTTCTTCCAGAGCGATGATGATTCACTCCCGTGTATTTGACACAAAAATTCCGAACGGAGAAGTGATCGGCAAAGACGGCATGGTTACTATGCTGAATGAATTGAAGAGATATGCTGTTACAAAGGAGATTACAGTATCCGTAAAGGATGAACAGGGAGCTCCGGCTGAGGGCACAGAGGTTTCTTTTGAAGTACTGAATTACTCTGAATATGCACCGATCGCAGAGAAGAAAACAGACAGTAAGGGAACCGCCAGACTGACAACAGGACTTGGGAGTCTGCATATTTCCGCAAGAATGTGTTCTGACGGCGAGTGGTTCTATGCGGAAACAGTTATGAACACTGAGAAAGAAGATAACTGTGAACTTTGTCTGGTACCGCAGGATAAAAGAAATGACGGCGAATCAGAAAAGTGGACAGCAGCAGATATATTTGCTCCTCATGATGCACCTGTAAACACAGACATGCGACTTTAGAACAGAAGGCGAAGGGAAATAAGCGTCTGACAGCAGCCAATGCACACAGAGAGCAGAAAGTAAGAAACTGGTCAAATCCGGAATGTGAACGTTTCCTGGAAAAAAAGGTAAACAGGATAGAAGAAGCCATTGCTGCCTCATACAGAGAAGATCTCCTGAGGGTTCTCACAGAGAAAGACAGAACTGACTGTATCAGTGACGTTCTGGAGGAACACCTGGAGCTGGCAATTCCATATCATGGTATGATGAAAAAGGATACCTTTGTATCTTATGTGTTAAATCCAAGAGTAGATGATGAAGTTCTTCAGAAATACAGAAGAGAGATTAAGAAGCATTTTTCCAGAACTGAGAAACAGGAGCTGAGAGATGACCCTTCCAGAATCTGGAATCTGATCGAGAAGGCAATTGTTTCCAGACCGGAGAAAGAGCGTTCCAGTGTGATCACAACACCGGCAGGATGTATAAGGACCTGTACAGGAAGCTTCCTGTCAAAGAAAATCCTGTTTGTTGCAATAGCGAGAACCTTTGGAGTAGCGGCAAGACTGAATCCACATGATCGTTCTATGGAATATATGGAAAACGGAAGATTCGTTCCTGTGCTTGCAAGAACAGAGAAGAACTGTACTCTGATCCTGAAAGCAGGAGAGACTGTACAGTGGAAATATTTCCAGAACTGGAGTATTGCAAAACTGGAGAATGGAAGATATACATCACTGAAACTGGGAGCAGAGAATTTCGAAGATCAGATCCTGAATCTGCCGTTGGAATCCGGAAACTACAGGATTCTTACTTCAAACAGACTTCCAAATGGAAATATGTTTGCAAATGAATATCATTTTGAAATTCAGCCCGGAGAGACAAAGGAGATTGAGCTGGTACTCAGGGAAGCAGATCTGGAGGATATGCTGGAGAATATTTCCATGCCGGATTTTATGCTGAAAACTGAGGATGGTACAGAGTTGAAAGCATCTGACCTTACAGCAGACGGAAAACATATCCTGATGTTTCTGGAAGAAGAAAAAGAGCCTACTGAGCATATCTTAAATGAAATGATGGAGCAGGAAGAGGCTTTCGCAGGATATGCAGAGCAGATTATTTTTGTAGTGAGAAGCAAAGAAGCACTGGAGACACCGACACTGTCCAAAGCACTTGCAAAGTTAAAAAATATTCAGATTTATTATGATGATTTCTCAGAGATTATCAATACTCTGGGAAGGCGTATGTACGTAGATCCGGACAAACTTCCGCTGATTATTGTGACGAATGGAACCTGAATGGGATTTATGCGACCAGCGGTTACAATGTAGGAACCGGGGATATGCTGCTTAGATTAATGTAACAGAGCGATAAATAAGATGCCCGGAGATGACACCTGTGAGCATCTTCTGGTATTGCCGGATTACATTATTGTATAGATGTAAAGGATTGGATATTGAATTTGCATTTACATAAAGGAGATAAAAATCATGTATCAGTTAACAGAAAAGAATATGAAGAACGTATGAAATGGTATCAGGATGCCCGTTTCGGAATGTTTATCCACTGGGGATTATATTCTATTCCTGCAAGAGGAGAATGGGTACGCAGTACAGAGGAGATGCCTGAGGAAGAATACCTTCCGTTTATGAAAGAATTTGATGCCAGAGACTATAACCCGAAACAGTGGGCAAAAGAGGCAAAGGCAGCAGGTATGAAATATGTGGTTCTGACTGCGAAACACCATGATGGTTTCTGTTTATTTGACAGTAAATACACAGATTATAAAGTTACCAACACACCTGCAGGAAGAGACCTGATCAAAGAATATGTGGAAGCCCTTCGCGAAGAAGGTCTGAAAGTCGGTCTGTATTTCACCTTACTTGACTGGCATCATCCGGACTATCCTCATTACGGAGACCGCATCCATCCTATGAGAAACCATCCGGAATGCAGTAATGAAAACAGAGATTTTTCTCGTTATATAGAGTATATGTACAATCAGGTGGAAGAGGTCTGCACAAATTATGGAAAAATCGATATTATGTGGTTTGACTTTTCCTATGACGATATGCGAGGCGAGAAATGGGGAGCAACAAGACTGATAGATATGGTCCGCAGATTACAGCCGGGAATCATCATTGATAACCGTCTGGAAGTCAGTGGTGAGGGAAGAGGATCTCTGTATGAATGCGATCCGACACCGTATCATGGCGATTTTATAAGCCGGAACAGATCATCCCGCCGGAAGGAATCTGCGACAAAGAAGGGAATCCGATGGTATGGGAAGCATGCTTCACCATGAACAATAACTGGGGCTACTGCGCAAATGACCACTATTACAAACCTGCTTCCATGCTGATCAAGAAGCTGGTAGAGTGTGTTTCCAAAGGTGGAAATATGATTTTGAACGTAGGACCTGATGCGAAAGGTAAATTCCCGAAAGAATCCTCTGCGATCCTGGCGGAAATCGGACGCTGGATGGATAAGAACCATGACAGTATCTATGGATGCGCTCCGGCAACAGATATCCCGAAACCGGATTACGGACGTATCACCAGAAATGGAAACAAATATTATGTCCATATTTATGAGAATACATTAGGACCACTGCCGCTGATTGGCTTTGACAAGAATAAGATTGTGAAAGTACGTGCCCTGGATGACGGACATGAAGTGCCGATTTCTACTTTATGGGTGCACAGCGATTATCCGGATATCGCATTTGTTGACCTTGGTCCGGATCCTGTACTGCCGGATTCCGTAGACTATGTGCTGGAAGTGGAGATGGCAGAATAAAAACAGGTGATAAGCCCTAAAAAAATTTATATTTGCTATTATCTTGCTTAAAAGTTTAACCGAATTAAGTAAGTCCCCTGCGGAGGTTGCGAATATCCGATTGACAAGCCTTTTGTATCAATAGGAATAATTTGCAGACAATATAAAAACGAGTTGCTATATTCTTTGTTTCTGGAATATAGTAACTCGTTTTTTGGAAAAAAAACAGATACCTTAAATTCTAACAGCGGTTTCTCTTATTAACAAAGTAGTTCAAAATCCCGCCGCCCACAATAATTACAAGAGCAACCGCAACAACTCTCTTAGCAGCTTCCTGTGGCATCTGGCTTTTGGAGCCAATGGATTCTGAGTAGAATGTAAGCGTATAATTAATCTCATGAGGTGCGCCCATTGCAGTGGTATCTGCAATCACAGGCATGCCTTCATCCAGCGCAGTGACAGGAATTTCAAATTCTGAATTTGATCCCTCTTCATTAACTGGGAGATACTTTTCCCCGTCCACGATCATATAATCATAGTTGGAACTGCTCCACTGAATTTTGGCGGTCACACTGCCATCTTTTACAGTGATAAGAGTCGGAGTAGTAACACTTGCCTTTCCACTTCCTCCCTCTAAGTCCACCTGGATAGAATATTCTCCATCTTCTTTATCAAGAGTCAGAGACTGCGCAGCAGGTACAAAACTCCACATCGACAGACAACAGATCAATGCTGTCAGAAATGCGAAAATCTTTTTCATTTGTTTTTTCCTCACTTAAATTTCAGTAATTTTCATCATCCCACAATTGAAATTAATTGTCAATACTTCGTTGAAAAAGTGGTTGGGCTTTAGTATAATAGGGATATTGTCCGTAAGTTAAATAGAAGACAATAAAAAGGAATATTTCTGATAGAAACATTCAAACAGAGGCTTGAGGTGTAAGATCTTTGAGACAATAAAAAGGAAATTAAAAAAGAAACCATTATACAGGAGGATATAAGAATGAGTGGAATTTTATACGGAGTAGGAGTAGGCCCTGGAGATCCGGAACTTATGACATTAAAGGCAGTACGCCTGATTAAAGAAAATGATATTATTGCAGTCCCGGGAGCAGATGTCCGCGAGACTGTTGCATACAAGATCGCAGTACAGGCAGTTCCGGAACTGGCTGACAAAGAACTTCTTCCAATCTATATGCCTATGACACATGACAAGGCAGAACTGGAACTTAATCACGAAAAAGGTGCCAAAGCCCTTGAAGCAGCTCTGGCTACAGGTAAGAATGTTGTATTCCTTACTCTGGGAGATCCGACAATCTATTCTACATTTACATATGTACAGAAGAGAGTAGAAGCAGACGGCTATCAGACAAAACTGGTAAGCGGTATCACTTCCTTCTGCGCAACAGCAGCACGCTTAAATATCCCGCTGACAGAGTGGAACCAGCCACTTCATGTACAGCCGGCAGTACACCGCCTTGACAGTGAACTGGATCAGCCGGGAACCTATGTACTTATGAAATCCGGCAAGAAGATGAATCAGGTAAAAGAAATTCTGGCAAGAAGCGGTCGCGAAGTCCGCATGGTCGAAAACTGCGGTATGCCGGATGAGCATATTTACAACAGTGTGGAAGAAATCCCGGATGACGCCGGATACTATTCCCTTATCATTGCCAAAGAGAAAGCCGAAGAGAAATGATAGAGACAAAAAATCTGACGAAAACCTTTGACAATTTTACAGCAGTGGATTCCCTGAACCTGAAAATTGAAAAAGGTGAGTTTTTGGTCTTCTCGGACCAAACGGAGCAGGCAAGACAACGACCATCAGTCTGCTCTCAACCTTCTTCTTCCGACAAAGGGAGAAATCCTCATAGATGGTCAGCAGCTTACGAGAAAGCGCCCGGACCTGAAAAGAAAAATCAGTGTGATCACTCAGGAGTATTCCATGCGCCAGGATATGAATATGGATGAGATCATGGAATATCAGGGCCGCCTCTATTTTATGCCCAGAAAGCAGATAAAGGAAAGGACAGAGGAACTTCTGGAGTTCTGTGACCTGCTGAAATTCCGCAAGCGTACAGTACGTAAGCTTCAGGTGGAATGAAGCGTAAGCTGATGGTCTGTCGGGCATTACTGACAGATCCGGAGATATTGCTTCTGGATGAACCCACAGCAGGTATGGATGCTCTTTCCAGAAGACAGATGTGGAATCTTCTGCGTAAGCTTAATGAGAAAATCTGACGATCCTGCTGACTACTCATTATATGGAAGAAGCACAGAGTCTCTGCAATCGTGTGGCACTGATGGATCATGGTAAGCTGGAGGAGGTAAGTACTCCGCAAGCATTGATCGAGAGTCTTGGTGCTTATGCAGTGGACGAGATGACAGCAGATGGAACACAGAATCACTATTTCCATACACGACAGGAAGCAATCCGGTATCTGGAAGAGCTTACAGGGCAGGCGTCTCTTCGTGAGACAACACTGGAAGACGTCTTTGTAGAAAGAGCCGGGAAACATTTGATTTCAAAATAGCAGATATTAACCGAATCAGGGAAGTCCCCTGCGGAGGTTGCGAAAAAAGTTAGAATAATCTGGAGAAAAATGTATGGGAATTATAACAATATTATGGGAGAAGTGGGTAGAATTCCGCCGGGACTTCTATAAGATCACGCTGGCGGCAATGATCGCACCGCTAATGTATCTGATCGTATTCGGAATGGGAATCCAGACCACTTCTCATGGACAGCCATACCTGAATTTCTGATTCCGGGTGTGGTATCACTGACAACTATGAACGGAAGCTTCAACGCCATTGCGCAGAACCTAAACGTACAGAGACTGTATGAGAAGGCTTTTGATCAGGTGATGATCTCCCCCACACCATTATGGCAGTTTATTGCCGGACAGATCATCGGGGGAAGTCTGCGCGGTCTGTATGCAGGAGGAATCATACTGCTTCTTACAGCACCTATTGAGACAGGACTGATCTTCAACGGATGGTCCTTTCTGGTGATGTTCCTGAACGGAGCAGTATTCTCAGCCATCGGCGTGGTGGTCTCCTTTCTGGCAAAGATCACGCAGACGTGCGAGGTTTTCCAATTATATCATTATGCCTATGGCATATTTGTGTAACACCTTTTTCTCAACAGAGAACTTCCGGGATTTGTAGGCAAGTTTGTATCAGCTTTGCCATTATCCCAGACCAGCCATCTGATGAGAAGTATTTCATCAGGTGAGGCGGTGAATTACACCGGTATTGGGATTCTGCTTCTTTATCTGCTGGTGTTTACTGTAGCAGCATCATGGTTTATTTATAAGAAGAAAAACCTGTAATAAGAAGAAAAAAATCTGTAACTGACTGACAAGAGGAGTCTGTGCTCCTCCTTGATCTGGTTATGCATTATATATCAACGTGAATCTTTGTAAAGAGAAAAAGGGTTACTGTTCACTGGTAATATCCCGCGAGTGTTTTTTTGTGAGCGAAGGTCACAGAAAACCCGAGACATACCGCGCGATTATGCGATTAGCATAAATTCTGTGCATCGCGAAGCGTGTTGCTGGGAACGGAGTGAACAGTAACGAAAAAGGGGAATCATATACTGGCAATGTACGAAAACGTTGCTATTCACTCTGTTCTCAGTAATCCTTTTACCGGTGAATAGCAATGAAATGGTATATTCCAATTATTGACTTTTATTCTTTGAATGATATACTTAAATTATGCATAACCGAGCAGCTGTTTTTGGCATCTGTCCGGTTAAATTTTCACACAGCCATAATAACAGAAGAAAGGGCATACATTATATGAGTAAGCCAAAGATATTAATCGTTGATGATTCACAATTAAACAGAGAGCTCCTTGCCTGTATGCTGGAAGATAACTATGATATCTGTGAAGCTGAAAATGGAGAGCAGGCAGTTGAAATCCTTGAAAGATGCCATAAGGATTTCAAGCTGGTGCTCCTTGACCTGATCATGCCGGTGATGGACGGTTATCAGGTACTTGCTGTTATGAAGGCAAAGCAATGGCTGGATATGTTGCCGGTTATCTGTATTTCATCAGAGACTTCCGGAGATAGCATCCGTCGGGTTTACAGGCTGGGAGCAAGTGATTACTTCTCGCGTCCCTTTGATGCAATGACAGTTTTCATCGCGTTGAGAGTACGATTGCGCTGCATGACAAGATGACGGGAGATCTGCAGGATGCGATGAAAATGCTATCATCTATTTTTCACAGGATACTCAAGATTAATCTCTCGACAGATACTTATACAGTTATCAGAGGAAAAGACAGTATTGTTTCCATGCCATCAAGTCTCTCTGAAAGTCTTAAAATGATGGCAGATCTTAAATATATTTATGAAGAGGATCAGGAAGAATATCTGAAATTCTGCAGTATGGATAATCTGAGAAAAGAACTTGCAAAAGGCAGAGAACGCATTTCCCTGAACTACAGAACTCTGATAAAACAGGAGTACCGCTGGGTATGTATGGAAGTCATCAGAAGTGCAGAATATAAACCGGATGACCAGATTGCCATGATGTATATCCGGGATATCAATGATGAATATCTGAAACAGCTGGATAAGATCATACGTCATGCAAAAGATGCGTTTGCCTCAGTTACAGTAAATATTTCGGATGGAAGCTGTATTATAGCAAACAGCAGGATTGCTTCACTGGAGCTGAAAGATGTAAATGAACCACTGGATTCTTATATTGAGCGGATCAGTCAGTCTATTCCGCAGAGAGAAGTGAGAACTCAGTACAGAAAGGTATTTTGTGTAGATAATCTGAGGGAGTGTCTGACACAGGGAAAAGATATGATCCAATGGGAATGTCCTGTGTATGCCGCAAAAGGGATCAGCCTGAGGATGATCAGAACCACAGTTGAGATGGTCCGGAACGTTTCTTATGACAGGCTGGAAGCACTGATCTATTTTTCTGATATTACAGAGAACTATTTTTCAGAGCAGATTCCGCATATGCTGTACAGAAAGAATTTTGACAGAATAGAGATTATTGATGGGCAGAGAGACTGTGTGAGACTGGATCATCCGGGTATCTGTGCCATGGAGATGGTTCTGGCAGAAGAGATCAGTTATTCCGGTTATGTTACTGAAGTTATGAAGAAATTTGTTCCGGATGATGAGAAATCCGTATATGACAAATGTGTGCGTCTTGATACCATTCGGAAAGAACTGCAGGAGAAAGAGAGATATTCTTTCTCTGTTCATCAGTTTAATAAGGAAGGGGAGAAATGTTTAAAGAACTATACATTTTTTTACCTCAATAAATTTTTTGACATTATTGTATCTACAGTTGAGGATATTACGGAGAAATTTGAACAGGATATTCTGACGGGCGGATATAACAGACAGGGCTTTATCCGTCATGTGGAACGGATCCTGAAAGAAAGTGAAGACAGAACCGGATATGCGGTTGTATTTTTCGACATTAAGAATTTCAAGGCAGTCAATGAGCTTTTTGGAACAGAAATCGGAGATATGATGCTGCGCAAAGTGTACGAAGATGTCCGAAAATCTGAACTGAAGCCTCTGGTGTCGGCACGTGAAGACGCGGATCATTTTATCTGTCTGGTAGAACGTAAGAATCTCAATCTGGATATGCTTACCGGAATGTGTCAGAAGAAACTTACCCGGGGAGGAAAAACACTTCATTTGTCTGTCAAATGTGGAATTTTTATGCTTGAAAAGAAAAAAATGTCTGTAAATGGAATGATCGACAGGGCAAAGATTGCTCAGAGATATATTACCGATGAGTTTGTCCAGTCATATAAGATTTATGATTCTTCCATGAAGAATACATATATAGATAAAGCGACATTGGCAGGTGAACTGGAGGAAGGGATTGCGAAGGGACAGTTCAAAGTATATTTTCAGCCTGTTGTGGATGTAAAGACTGGAAAGATTGCATCAGCAGAATCTCTGATCCGATGGTTCCATCCGCAAAAGGGATTTATTTCACCGGGTGTATTCATTCCTGCGCTGGAGGATAGCGGACATATTTCCGAATTGGATCTGTATGTGCTGGATTCGGTTAATGAATTTCAGAAGAAACGTTATCAGTCCGATAAGATTACAGTTCCGGTATCAACTAATCTGTCATGGATGGATTTCTATGATGAGAAGATCATGAACTGGCTGGAGAGAAAATGTGCGGATACTTCCATACCGTCCGGTCTGAGCAGAATGGAGATTACAGAAACTTCCTATGCTGCCATTGAAGCAGACAGAAGTGCAACTCTGGAGGCATTAAGAGAAGCAGGGATTCTGATGCTTCTGGATGATTTTGGAAGCGGATATTCTTCCTTTGGAATGCTCCAGAATTACAACTTTGATATTATGAAAATTGATATGAGTTTTGTGCGGCAGATAGAAACCAATACCAAAACACGCAGTATTATCCGCTTCATCATTGAAATGGCACATACTATGGATATAAAGATTATAGCGGAAGGTGCTGAAACTAAAGAGCAGGTCGAGTTCTTAAGAGATAACGGTTGTGATTATATCCAGGGGTATTATTTTTACAAACCGATGCCGGAGGAAGAGTTTGTGAAACTGTTGGATGCCGGCAGATAACAGTTACATATAATAGTCTCGCGCAAACTGCACAAATTGCTTTACATGGGGTTTCAGAATCCTGTTTTTGCTATAGACAATATAGAAACTGCGTTTATGAGCAGATTCCTCCAGTGGAAAGACAAGAATCTGCTTTGTCCTCTGCAGGTCAGTGACAGAGCGTGATGAAAGAATAGAGATTCCCAGACCATTAACAATGGACTTTTTGATGCTTTCCAGGTCATTCATGCGGGCAATCACATTCAGATTGTCTGTTGTGATGCCTGTGCGCTCCAGAAAAAGGTCCATTTCTTTTTTTGTGCCGGAGCCTTTTTCCCTGAAAATAATAGGATCTTTCAGGAAATCATGAAAATAGCGGGTGTTTCCCTGTCCTTGAGTGCAAGATAGTGATCTGTTACAGGAGTTGCAATGACCAGCTCATCATGGCAGAAAGGAATAAACACGCAGCTCTCATCACGTGTATTCTGGCCTACCAGAGCCAGATCTACAGTTCCGTCCAGTACCCGGCTGATGGATTCTGAACTGTCTGACTGTATGGAGTGAAAATAAACATCAGGGTGCGTTTTGCCGAAAGCAGCAAGCAGTTCCGGCAAAAGATAAGAAGAAGGAATGGTAGATGCAGCCAGATCTATCATATGTTTGTGGGCACCTGTAAAATTTTCAAGCAGGTTATTTCTGATTTCCAGCATACGGACTGCACTGTCATAAAGCTGGTAGCCTTTGGCTGTGATTGTTGTTTTCTTTGTAGTACGGATGATCAGTTTCATATGCAGTTCATCTTCCAGGGAACGTATATGCGCACTGATCGTAGGCTGTGTCAGATAGAGGCGGCGGGCCGCCTCTGAGAAGCTGCCGTAGTCCACGACAGCGACGAATGCTTCTAACTGTTTAAATTCCATTGTGAAAATCTCCTTTTATGTACGAAAACGATGTACGAGTGTACCGACAAGTTGATTCTTGAAACAATCTTGCAGGATAAATTTCTTATTTCAAGGCGGAGGAGAGAGGCTAGCGGTGGCTACGGCGACTGACGACAACGCGGAAATAAGAAATTTAGACGTAAGATTGTTCAAGAAATCAACTTGTTGGTACACTAGGATTGTTATAGTAATGCGGATAATGCATCTAAAGCAATATCCAGTTCCTGCTTTGTATTCTCAGGTCCGAAAGAAAAACGGAGAGTACTCCGGGTATGTTCCAAGAGTTTTATGTGCGTTTGGTGCACAGTGAAGGCCGACTCTTGTCATAATTCCATAAGTACTGTCCAGCTCAAAGGCGGCCTGAGCCATGTCCATATGTAAGGTCTGGACGGATACAACTGCACAACGGTTTTCAATATTTTTTTACCGATAATACGCAGAAATTTTCTTCAGGATCCAGATTCAGGATACCATCTATAAAGTATTGTGTCAGCATTAATTCATGTTGGCGGATTTCTTCCATGGACTGTTTCTCCAGATCACAGAGTGCGGCATGAAGTCCCAGAATCCCAGGTATATTGGGAGTTCCGGGCTCGAAACGATCAGGAAGAAATGCCGGTACTTCTTCAGAATGAGAGGCGCTTCCTGTTCCACCGCTGATAAGAGGCTCAATCTGCGCTGCCAGTTTATTGCGGATCAGAAAGCCACCTGTTCCCTGTGGCCCTCTGAGTCCCTTGTGACCTGTAAATGCCAGTGCGTCTATGTGACATTTCTCCATATCAATGTTAATGGTTCCTGCCGTCTGTGCAGTGTCCAGAATAAAAAGAAGCCCATGTTCTTTGCAGAAATCTCCGATTTCCTGTGCTGGCATGACAGTTCCGCATACATTAGAAGCATGAAGACAGACCACAAGCTTAGTCTCAGGACGAAGGAGTGCGGTCGCTTTATCAAGCAGAAGACTGCCGTCAGAAGCGCATGGGATCCTGTCAAAAGAAATTCCATGTTTCTCCAGCTGTACAAGGGGACGCATCACTGCATTATGCTCCATGGCAGTTACAAGTACATGATCGCCGGGTTTCAGAAGTCCTTTCAGAAGAACATTCAGACTGGCAGTGATATTTTCTGTAAAAATAACATTCTTACCCTTTCCGGAAGTAAAGTGAAAGAGCTTCAGAAGCTGTTCTCTTGTCTCAAAAATCTGTTCTTCCACAGAATAAGCTGCCCGGTATCCTCCCCGGTTCACATTCACAGCAGAGCCTGCCAGGTAATCATAAACTGCCTGTGCAACAGATGGTGCCTTTGGAAAAGACGTACTGGCCTGATCCAGATAGATTTTATTCATAAATAAATCCTTTCGTTTGTCATGGGCGGAAACCCACTGCCTTTAGGCGGTGGGAGGAGCCTTGTAAATTGTTATCTATTATCCTTGACTCTCAATATATTTTTGTATAGTTGCTGATGACACTTCTCCAATGCTGCAAGCAAAATAACCATCTGACCAAAATATTTTTTTCTTCCAATACTGTTTTGATAAGACCGAATTATACTTTGCCATAAGTAGTATGTTGTTTCCTGCTTTACAATTTTAACAATGTCGCATACTCTATCCGTTGCATCATAACTTAACAAAAAATGTATATGGTCTTTGTCTGTTTCCATAGCAATTATTTCGTAGCCACGAGTATTAGCTATATCGAGAATCTTTTGTTTCACATCATCAGCAATAGAGCCTTGTAGTAGTTGTTTGCGGTATTTGGTTACAAGAACTATATGTACTTTCAGACTGTATTTTCGTCTGTTATGACGATAATATCTATTATCCATAAATCACCTCTGATAGTTATTGACGTTCACTAAATATTAGTATACACTATTGCTAGTGAAGTATCAATGAGAGGAATAAATTTTATGGAACAGATAACTATAACTGCAAAAGTTCAGATAGCTGCAACTGATACAGATAAAGTTTTGCTTAATAAAACAATGTCTGTTTATTGTGATGCCTGTAATTATGTTTCAGATTATGTATTCCGCACACATGACCTAAAGCAGTTCTCACTCAATAAAATTTTGTACTCTACTCTAAGAGAAAAGTTCAGTCTCAAATCACAAATGGCGCAGTCTGTTTTTAAAACGGTTATCGCAAGATATAAGACCATTCTTGAAAATCAGAATGAATGGATAAAACCATCTTTTAAAAAACCTCAGTACGACCTGGTTTGGAACAGAGATTATTCTTTAACTCAAAACTGCTTTTCCGTCAATACGCTTAATGGTCGTGTGAAACTTCCTTATTTTGCTGAGGGTATGTCTAAGTATTTTAACCATTCTATTTACAAGTTTGGTACTGCCAACTTGTAAATAAACATGGTAAATACTATCTGCATATACCAGTTACCTATGAGGTTGAAGAAAGTAATATTTCTGATATTTGTAATGTTGTAGGTATTGACAGAGGTATTAACTTTGTTGTTGCAACTTATGACAGCAAACATAAGTCCGGATTTGTTAGTGGTAAAGCTATTAAACAGAAACGGGCTAATTATTCCAGGCTTCGTAAAGAACTTCAAATGCGACATACGCCATCCTCAAGGCGAAGACTAAAAGCTATCGGTCAGCGAGAAAACCGTTGGATGCAGGATATTAACCATCAGGTATCGAAGGCACTCGCCACCGGTAATCCAAAGCATACTCTCTTTGTATTAGAAGATTTGACTGGTA